>OJKQ01001218.1_pt1 | contig 12410 bp, 12 predicted proteins | sample 1596641 | NCBI WGS metagenome assembly OJKQ01 (sample SAMEA4350167, study PRJEB24818) | metagenome | biome: human; feature: gut; material: faeces | place: Denmark | collected 2013-09 | reverse complement strand
TAGTTGAAGCATTGGAACCAATCAAAGCTCGTGGAGCGCTTGAGACTGTACGTCGACTAGTGCAGCGTATTAACGAGATAATGATTTATGCCGTAAACACTGGTCTGATTGATGCCAATCCAGCATCAGGTATTGGAATGGCCTTTGAGAAGCCCAAAAAACAAAACATGCCGACGCTGCGGCCAGAAGAATTGCCGAAGCTGATGCGTTCTTTAGTCATGTCAAATCTGTCTGTTCCGACTCGCTGTCTCATTGAATGGCAACTCCTGACGCTCGTGCGCCCTTCTGAGGCCTCTGGTGCCCGTTGGGCAGAGATCGATCTCGATACGAAGCTCTGGACTATTCCAGCCGAACGGATGAAAGCTAAGCGGGAACACATTGTTCCTTTATCACCACAGGCATTAGAGATTCTGGATGTAATGAAGCCAATTAGCGCTCACCGAGAACATGTTTTTCCCAGCAGGAATGATCCTAAACAACCTATGAATAGCCAAACTGCTAATGCTGCTCTTAAAAGGATTGGTTATGGCGGTAAACTCGTTGCTCATGGGCTTCGTTCTAGCTAGCACAGCGTTGAACGAGTCTGGTTTTAATTCCGATATTATAGAATCAGCTTTAGCGCATATAGATAAAAATGAAGTACGGCGGGCGTATAATCGTTCTATTTATTTAGAACAACGCAGAGAATTGATGTCATGGTGGGGTATAAAAGTAAAATCATAGGGCTTTCGCCCTATGATTTAATAATTATAAAGTTTCCAATGCGAAATTTCGATATCTCATTAGTGCATAAATATATCTAGTAGTAGATGCAGGTGTCCATGTTCTCTCAAGTTCTTTTGCTAGTGCTGCCCCCATCATTTTCTTATCATCATCGCCAAATTTATTTACATAAGCATTTAATATTTTGATAGCTGGAGATTCAGTGACTAACCTAGCTAAAGCCCTTTCAAGGCTGATGCTTTCTAATATAACTTCTATTTTATTATTTATCACCACACCATCATCTTGTCGAGAACAAAAACCTAAAGAAATTAAATCCTGCACTGCATTCCTATGTTTATTCGCCTGAATGAATGAATGGCTCATTTTTTTATTGGCGCACAGATACTCGGCAACTTCGAGTGTTTTTTCTGGCGAAGTAGCAGCTAAGAAAAGTGATCCTCTTCTATTACGTGCCCCTCTTTTATCTAGATCAATCGCCCAAATGCTGGGGAAAACAACTCGCCATCATATATAACCACAGATTTCCCGATAACCGCTATCAGCCCCGTAAATTGTAACCAAGCCAATAATTTTGAACTATAAGACTTAGGATAACCACCGTCTTTATTCTTATAAGTATGGGCTATTATAGATTCATACTTATCGATAGGAACTCTTCTTAAATCGGCATCAACAATATTCTCTGCCAATTCTAACAAAACACTATGACTCTTAAAATGCTCACGAAGAAACTCAGGGACATTTGTGATAGTCTGTTTACAAACTATATTCCCATTTAAATCTCTGTCTATGAGAACAAAATACTGCAAATCCATTAAAACATTTATTAATGTTCCCCGACTATATTTTAGTTTAGTTTGCAGTTCATCCAAGCTAATGGTTTTGAACGAGTTTACAACATCAAGAATTAACAAAACCATTTTCGGAGATGTTGATGGCATATATGACCATGGTATAACTGGAAGGTCATTTCCTTTCAAGTAATCTCGAAAAACGTCCCAATACACTGATAATTTTTCACCTGTTTTAATTACCATCCTATCTGAAATTAGCTCTAAAACAGTATCACTCCCAAACTCTTTAGTAACTTCATATTGACTAATCGGAGAGTTCTTTGCCACAAATTTTAAACATGAATTTTGTTTTTCAGGCCTATCTAAATCCTCATGAAATAAATTTGAGATCTGTAGTTGACTAACCAACATTTGATCCTGTGAGATACCTCCTTTTAGTTTTTTGAATACATGAATACAAAGCTTTTTCAATAACCATGGATAACCTTGAGCTTGCTGAATAAGACGCGTGCGTAAAGGTTTATTTAATTTAAACCCTGTATTTAGCTCGAAACTATTAATTAATTTAGATGAATCTTTTAGATCAAAAGGCTCAAGTTTCTTTTCAACCCTATAATCTTTTAGCCGATTCCACATTGAGTACGCTGGATTTTCATCCCCTAAAGTAATACCAGTTCTCCATGAGAACCCTACAACTAAATTGCTTTGTAGTGCCGAGACATCGAGTGCGAATCGTTCAAATTCTTTAAATAGCCCGAATAGTTCCTCTTTCATAAAGACTTCTTCGAACTGATCAAAGAAAATAGTCAATACCTTATCATGTTCGGAAAGGTATTTTAAACATTCCTGAACACTCTCAGATCCTATGATATCCGTAACACTCTCAATCAGGAATGGTTTTTCATATTCGATAAAACCTTCTTTGATCGCACTGCTGAAAGCTTTAACGACAGCTTCTGCCACAAAACGTCCGCCTCTAGCAGAACGGACATCGACTGGTGTAAGGAAGAATTTATTCTTCCATTTTTGATTTTTAAATCTTGAGGATAGCCTTGCTATTAAAGATGACTTTCCATTTCCTGAACCGCCTATAAGTGATAGGACTCTACTTTGAGAGCTATTTCCTCTAACATTCTCAAGATAATCCCAAACTTCTTTCTGTATATATTCGCGACCAACAAAGTCTTTCGGCTGACATGGCTTATAATCCATAAAATCGTCAGCAAGAATTATTTCACTGACAATTTCCCTTTCGTAATTTTCAGATAATTTTGAAGACGAAACAGTTTGTTCCGGTTCAGATAATATATAAAAATCAGTTACTTCCAACCCTTCAAAAAGCCCTTGCTCCTTTATAATATCACTTATGCGACTGACACTTGGAATTTTACTATTTTTATTTATAGCGAACGGCACCACTCTTATAGGGCTACCATTTTCAACTTCTTGCAAAAGCCAAGTCATTTCTATTTCAGGATGAACTAAAAGTGTTGCACTAGTATATTTTGCCGGAATGTCATCTGTTGGAATATCCTCAACCTTACCTGTTGCAAGTATAGATATAAGAATCTCTTTTTTATCAAAAAAAGAATAATCTATACGCTCATCAAGTCTATAATCCTCAAGCGTTGACTGAGCATCTTTACCCAAATCAGAAATTGAAAAAAGTGCAATTTTTTTAACTCTCAACCTAAATGCTTGAGAAAATGCCAAATCAACCACAGATGAATCAACTTTTTGCTGCATGAATTTACATTCTACATACAGCTTTTCATTTGATGGTGTATGAGTAGCCTGAATATCAATTTCCATGCCAGATTTTCTGACTTCCATACCATCAATTCTATACGATTGCCGGCGGAGTATATCAGCGCAAAAATTCTCGAAAAACTTCCCTCTCGAGGTATTGGAATAATTACTAGGTACACAAACTATCAAATCTTTATTCAGTGGTAACGGCCTGGCCATTTATACACTCCTTATCTCATATCCTTTTGACAAGTAAGATATCAACCTCGAGTTTCAGAAACCAGTATCTTGCGCATATTTACGACATCAAAACTTTTGGTTATGCACCCACAGCGCGCAGTGCTTTCCCCGCCTCGCCCGCCCGCTTTGCGGGGCGGTTTTAATGCAGTTGCACTGACACGCTCAGACCGCGCCGGGAATGGTGCGGTCTGCAGAAAATGAGGCAGGAAAACGCATGCAAAGCCATGCACCTTATCGATGCATGGCTTTTTTCAGTAAAAACGGGAGGATTTTCGGGGAATTTTACACAGACTGACGTGATGCCAGTTGCGCACTTTTACGCGAAAAAATCATGTTCTGCGCAGGGGTGAATTTTTCACGGCTGTCATCCACCGAAGCCGCGTCAGGCCTGAATCCGATGGTCGTTAAAATGTCACTATCCTGTGCGGAATAATTAATTTTTTCCCCCCTTCGCAAGCCAGGACAGAAGGGCTTCACGCAGGGCATCTGTGGCACGCTGTATGGCACAGTTTCGGGCAATGGCCGTCAGCTCACTGTAGCCCATCAGCTCCGGTGCCAGTGCCGCCGCCAGTGCTGTGCCGTGCTGCTGCATAAAATCATTCAGCCGGTCGCGGATGCTGATGTGCTGAACGGCTTCATGCGAACGAATATAACGACCGGCGGCCTGATTCACCTGCCATTTTCTGACTTCGATAATATTGCGTAATTCGTCCAGGCGACTGACGTTTCTGCCTTCTCCTGACTGAAGCCGCAGATATTCCTGTTCGGCCGCAGCCAGCTCATTTTTGCGTTGCAGCCATGCTGCTTTGTTATTCTGACAGGTGTCAAAGGCCTGCTGTAAGGCTGTGCTTTCCATCGTTATCTCTTTCTCATCATGCTGAAGAATAAAAATACGGTGTGCGGCGACGGCCGGTGTTAACCGGCAGCCCTCATTCCAGACGCAGCGAATATGATTGTGTTTTTAACCGTACTGGCGGCAGTTCCTGTTTTTCATGCAGGCTTTCTGCAAGCTCGTCCGGCGTGACCGGGCGGACAATGAAGCGGTTGATGGTCTGAAGCGTTTTAAACACCAGACCACAGCCCGGATCCGTGCACACATAAAAACGCTCGGTGACTTCCTGAGACAGACGCCGCGATGTTCTTGACAGCGCAAGGCCTTTACATCTCCGACAACAATATCCGGTAACAAGCATTCTTTTCGGGCGCTTCATGCTGCCGGAGGCTGACGTCAGTGAATCGCGGTATCTCTGTTTGCCTGAAATGTATTCCATTCCTGAATCTTTACAGTCAGAGAAAAAGCTTTCACTCGCTTCAAATGTCGCAGAGCAATAAATATTCCGGCACTGTGCAATCATTATCTTGGTGCCATCGTCCATGAAATGTGCGCGACGGGTATGAGCAACATGTCCACACGACGGGCAGTAAATCATGACAGCAGTCCTCTGGCCTTAAGCTCTGCTCCCTGCTGGTCTATTTTGTCCTGCCACACCTTGCGCTGTGCCGGTGTGCCTGCCACCTCATAATCCATGTGCGGGAGTGTTGCCGCTGACAGTCCGGTCAGCCGGAGAACCGGCTCGCCGGTGAGGCTGATTTGCATCTGTTTTATTTTCTGTTCCAGCGATGATTTCACCTGCTGCATGACAGCCGTATCGGGTGCGACGTAGCCCTGATGCCCGGTGGTGTTGGCGAGCGGATTTTCCTGTACCAGAATGCTCAGATGCATTGCCCGGACAAGCGCCTCACAGGTTTCATTCAGGGCGTGTTCCAGCTCATGCTCTGCATACAGACTCAGAAGGTGATGATGTGCCTTCCGGTAGGCGGTGGCCGTGCTGTCACACGCCCCTTTCAGGCGTTCGCGTTCAAAATTCAGCACCACGGCCAGATTGTCATATTCCTGTACCAGCTCCCGGCGTGCCACGCGCTCAATGTGGCGCTGTTTCAGCTCGTCGCTCAGGACACCACCGGCTGCACGAAAGGCCGTGCGCCAGTCGTCAGCGTCGTTTCCGTCGGCCTGCGTCAGCGCATTTTTTTCCTGCTCTGCCCGTTCAATGGCCGTGACGGTCTCATCCATCAGGCGGGCGTTCTCAAGATGGGCGGCTCTGGCCTTTTCCAGTTGTGCCAGTGCGGGTTGCAGATATTCAGGGATAGTGTGGTCAGACATTTTCCGGCTCCTCGTCACTTCAGGTTAAGAAAATTGTGACGTACACCGGACAACAACACGACACATTGCAGATGTGCCAGTCCTGACACAGGAGACTCATCCTCACACCGGCAAGCCAGGAAAAGGTCACAGGAAAAACCGGCTTACTGTTTGTTTTTTATATTTTACTGTTCACCTCTGTTCACCTTAATAAAAAAGATAAGTAATACAGTAAGTTAAAGGGTGAACAATCGCAGTAATGACTGTTCACCGTCTATTCACCACTGTTCACCCGTTGATGGGCTTTTTGTGCTGTTTACTACTGTTTGTTTTTATTAATTCGCCGGGAATGAATAAGAAAAAACGATTTGTATTTCACTATAAAAATTACGAATTGCTTTAAGTGGCTTTAAATGACTTTAAGTGGAGATGAACAAAAAACACACAAGCATTGTAAGGCTGCCGGAACAAATCCCCCCTGTTGCGTCTGCTGAAAATATTTACAAAATAAAGCGCTACCCGAAGCCGGACGGACTTATCCGGTGCTGTATGGACATTAACGAGGTAGCCCGATGCAAGCTGTTTTTTCTTCCCCGTCTCCCGCCCCTGTGACACCACTGATGCCGCTGCCGGACATCACGCAGGAGCGTTTTTTACGTCTGCCGGAAGTGATGCACCTGTGCGGCCTGTCACGCTCGACCATCTATGAACTCATCCGTAAGGGGGAATTTCCGCCGCAGGTGAGTCTTGGCGGTAAAAATGTGGCCTGGCTGCACTCTGAAGTCACCGCATGGATGGCCGGGCGCATCGCCGGACGCAAACGGGGGTACGACGCATGATGATGCCCGCTCTGCAAAAACTCCCTTTTTCTGGCTTGCCTTTTTCCGGCATTTGCGGATATAGTTTTTCCGCTGTCGCAAAATCGGCAGCCGGGCGTGGAAACCCGTGTAACTCGAAGGCGACATATGACGCGCCATGCGTCTTTTTTTGTGTCGCAATCAACGCCACAGAGCGCCAGATTATGGTGTGGTGTGTGGTCAGTCGTGCAGATGGCATTCCGTGCATCCTGCCCGCGTCCGCTCATTATGCCGCAGAGTCAATGGTAGCTCAGGCGGGGCAGCCTCCGGGCTGGCCGGTATTCTTCGAGGCCGGTATTTCCACCCCCGTCTGGGCTATCGCCATTGAGCGTGGAAACTCCGGCTATAGCAGTTATTTGCTACTCGAAGGAGGCTGCCTTATGGCTACAACCCTTACCCCCTCACACCCTGAATTTGTCTTTGTGTTTGCGGCTGTCCGTCGTGCAGACCGTCATCCCCGTATCTGTATGCTTCGCACCGTCGCCGGTGATGAACGCAGTGCCCGCCGTTCCCTTGTCCGTGACTATGTGCTCTCCCTTGCTGCCCGTCTGCCGGTGATGGGGGTGTCCCGTGCGTAATAAAAAAGCCCCTCAGACCGTCTCAGCGCGTCATGACGCCCGTGAACACCTCAGCATTGAGGCTTACCATAAGCTCAACCGCGCCAGCGCCGTATCCCAGTTTGTTGGGGGTGATTTGATTCACCGTGAACTCTCCGGCCTGCATCAGCTCTACATTCCGCATATTTTCAGCTACCTGAATGAAGATATTGATTTTGTGCTGAATGAGCTGAAAGCCAAAGGCCTGTGCCGCGATTTTCTCGCCCAGCAGAAAGACCGGGGAGACAGGACGCATGTTTGATTTTCCCCAGCCCGGTGAGATTTACCGTTCTGCCGGTTTTCCCGATGTGGCCGTGGTCGGCATTCTGGAAGACGGTATTCCGTGGGAAATGCCGTACCGCTGCCCGGAAATTGTCTGGAACCCGTACCGCCGTAAATTCAGTATCCTTGTGCGTATCCTCGCCGACGGGCGCACCACAGACATCCCGCTGGGGCGTTTTCTGCGGGAATTTACCTGTGACCGTCCTGACCTGTTTAAACGCAGCCCCGTAAACCGGCATGCGGTACTGAAAGAAATGGCCGGAGACCCGGAATTACAGAAATGGCGGGAGAAATATCTGGATATTTACCCGCAGGACACTGTTCCGGTCAGCCGGGCGGCACCGGTGGCGCGGGAATGGCGGGAAATTCCCCGCACGGAGCCTGACCCGGAAATCACCCCGGATAACAGTTACCGCAATTATCTGTAATTAAAAAACGACACCCGAAAAATTAAATGTGCGTATTCGCGCAGGGATACGCACGTCTTCAGGAGACGCAGATATGCCTTATCAGTTAATGCAACCGGCACGGAATGCAGTCATCTGTCACAGGGAGGAAAGCAAATGAAAACACCCTTACCGCCCGTCTTACGCGCAGCCCTTTACCGTCGCGCTGTCGCCTGTGCCTGGCTGACCGTGTGCGAACGTCAGCACCGCTACCCGCATCTCACCCTTGAATCACTGGAGGCGGCCATCGCCGCTGAGCTGGAAGGCTTTTATCTGCGCCAGCACGGTGAGGAAAAAGGGCGTCAGATAGCCTGTGCCCTGCTGGAAGATTTAATGGAATCCGGCCCCCTGAAGGCCGCGCCGTCGCTGTCCTTTCTCGGGCTGGTTGTGATGGATGAACTCTGTGCCCGTCACATAAAAGCGCCGGTACTGCACTGAAGGAGAACAACACCATGAAAATGAACGTAACCGCCACCGTCAGCCATGCGCTCGGCCACTGGCCGCGTATTCTCCCGGCGCTGGGGATTCAGGTGCTGAAAAACCGTCATCAGCCCTGTCCGGTCTGTGGCGGGAGTGACCGCTTCCGTTTTGATGGCAGGGAGGGGCGCGGCACCTGGTACTGCAATCAGTGTGGTGCCGGTGACGGCCTGAAACTGGTTGAAAAGGTGTTTGGTGTCTCCCCGTCCGACGCGGCCACAAAGGTGGCTGCCGTGACCGGCAGCCTGCCCCCGGCTGACCCGGCAGTGACGGCTGCCGCCGTTGCTGAAACAGACGCTGCCCGGAAGAACGCCGCCGCACTGGCACAAACCCTGATGGCAAAAACCCGTCCCGGAACCGGTAACGCCTACCTGACCCGCAAGGGCTTTCCCGGCCGGGAATGCCGGATGCTGACCGGCACACACAGAGCCGGTGGCGTGAGCTGGCGCGCCGGTGACCTTGTGGTGCCACTGTATGACGACAGCGGCGAACTGGTTAACCTTCAGTTAATCAGTGCTGACGGCCGTAAGCGCACCCTGAAAGGCGGACAGGTCAGGGGCACCTGTCACACCCTTGAAGGACAGAATCAGGCAGGAAAACGTCTGTGGATAGCGGAGGGATACGCGACCGCACTTACCGTGCATCACCTGACCGGTGAAACGGTGATGGTGGCGCTTTCTTCCGTGAACCTCCTTTCTCTGGCCAGCCTTGCCCGACAGAAGTATCCGGCCTGTCAGATTGTCCTTGCCGCAGACCGTGACCTCAGCGGTGACGGCCAGACAAAAGCCGCCGCAGCCGCAGATGCGTGTGAGGGCGTTGTTGCCCTGCCGCCGGTCTTCGGTGACTGGAATGATGCCTTCACGCAGTACGGCGGGGAGGCCACCCGTAAGGCCATTTACGATGCCATCCGGCCACCGGCTGAAAGCCCGTTCGACACCATGAGCGAAGCGGAGTTTTCCGCCATGAGTACCAGCGAAAAGGCCATGCGTATCTATGAGCATTACGGCGAGGCGCTCGCGGTCGATGCCAACGGCCAGCTTCTGTCCCGTTATGAAAATGGTGTCTGGAAGGTGCTGCCACCACAGGACTTTGCCCGGGATGTGGCCGGGCTGTTTCAGCGGCTGCGCGCGCCGTTCTCCTCCGGGAAGGTGGCCTCCGTGGTGGACACCCTGAAGCTGATTATTCCGCAACAGGAAGCCCCCTCCCGCCGCCTGATTGGCTTTCGTAACGGCGTGCTCGACACGCAGAACGGCACGTTCCACCCGCACAGTCCGTCACACTGGATGCGCACCCTGTGCGATGTGGATTTCACCCCGCCGGTGGAAGGTGAAACGCTGGAAACCCACGCTCCCGCGTTCTGGCGCTGGCTTGACCGTGCCGCCGGTGGCCGTGCGGAAAAACGCGACGTGATTCTGGCCGCACTGTTTATGGTGCTGGCAAACCGCTACGACTGGCAGCTCTTTCTGGAGGTGACCGGTCCCGGCGGCAGCGGCAAAAGTATCATGGCCGAAATAGCCACCCTGCTGGCTGGTGAGGATAACGCCACGTCGGCCACCATCGAGACGCTGGAATCCCCGCGTGAACGTGCCGCGTTAACTGGCTTCTCACTGATACGCCTGCCGGACCAGGAAAAATGGAGCGGCGACGGAGCCGGACTCAAGGCCATCACCGGCGGCGATGCGGTGTCCGTTGACCCGAAATACCGGGATGCGTACTCCACGCACATCCCGGCGGTAATTCTGGCCGTGAACAATAACCCGATGCGCTTCACCGACCGCAGCGGCGGCGTGTCACGCCGGCGGGTGATTATTCACTTCCCGGAACAGATAGCCCCGCAGGAGCGCGACCCGCAGCTTAAGGACAAAATCACCCGCGAGCTGGCGGTCATCGTGCGTCACCTGATGCAGAAGTTCAGCGACCCGATGCTCGCCCGGTCACTGCTTCAGTCCCAGCAGAACTCAGACGAGGCACTGAACATCAAACGGGATGCCGACCCGACGTTTGATTTTATCGGCTATCTGGAAACCCTGCCGCAGACCAGCGGCATGTATATGGGGAACGCCAGTATCATCCCGCGTAATTACCGTAAATACCTCTATCACGCCTATCTGGCCTACATGGAGGCAAACGGCTACCGGAATGTACTCAGTCTGAAAATGTTCGGGCTGGGGCTGCCGGTGATGCTGAAGGAATACGGACTGAATTACGAGAAGCGCCATACCAAACAGGGGATACAGACCAACCTGACGCTGAAAGAGGAAAGCTACGGCGACTGGCTGCCAAAATGTGACGACCCTGCAACAACCTGACCATCATGACTCATCTGACCGGCATCTGCCGGTCTTTTTTCATCCCTGAATCCCCCGAAGGTGAACAATCCAGTGTTCACCCTTCACCGTATGTTCACCCGTTATCACACTGAAATTAAAAGAGAAAAACGAAAGGTGAACAGTGTGAACAATCAAATCAAAAAAAACTTTTTTTCTTCCTGTGTGATTTTCAGTGCGGAGGATTAATCGCCGGTATGAGTCACACCGGCAGAATGCCGGAGGTGAAGAATCGAATGTTCACCCTTCACCCATTATTCACCACCTATCCAACTGAAATAAAAGGAAAAAACAGAAAGGTGAACAGTGTGAACAGTTCTTCCGAAAAAAAATTTTTTTCCTGTACGATATAGCATCAATCCAAGTAAAAATGCGCTTTCATTTCACATTAACTTACAGCCATTGGTATACGATTAGGTATACGCACAAAAACTGAATTAAACAAAATCATTAAAAATCAAAGCAATACAATATTTATTCAAACTCCGCCAGCCCAATCATGATTGGACGGTGTAAGGACAACACCAATAAAAACAGGAAGTTAGCAGTCTCAGCAGGACACCGACCAGACGGTGAGGAGACAAAAAAGGATACGCAAAGGAGCCGCGGCTCCTGGTGATATGAAAGCCCACAGATGTGGGCTTTTTCGTTGATGGTCAGAACGACCAGTTCACACCAGCCACTGCGTTCCACGGGGATTCCACACCGGCACCATGGCTATACCCCACCCCGAGATTCCCGCTTAACGAACTGCTGAATGAGGCTTTAATACCTGCCTGGTATATTCCACGTCTGCCCGACAAATCATTGACAAAATTACCGTCATTATTCACTTTCACCCGGTTATCATCGACAAATTCTTTGCGCACAGCCGCCTTCAGCCACGGCTCAACTTCCATGCTGTTCCCCAGACGCATGTTGTAACTCAGCGTTGCGCCCAGTTCACGATATATACTGCGGGTATCGACTGATTTCGATTCCATGCCATTGGATAAATGATATTCGGGGTTATCAGCGGTGAACCCCGTTAACGATGCATACGGCGTCAGGTTCCAGTTACCATCGGTAAATCGCATCCCGGTTTCAATGTGACCGCCCAGCCCGTTGCTGCGATAACTGCCGTTGGCGGCTCCACCGCTGCTCATTTTACCGGCTACGTTACTTTCAAAGCGGTTCAGCTTCACGATACCGTCCAGATAGAAACCACTTTCATGTTCCCAGCTGGCATAGCCCCCCAGAGAATAACTGCCCACACTGCCATGTCCTCCACGATCAAAACCGATATGTGAATGGGAATAACCCATAAAAGCGCCCAGCGTCGCAATCCCCTCAGGAATATCATTACGGCTATCGATCCCCACCGTCATTCCGGTCAGCGTCTGCTCAAACCCGGCACCCGCATCGGTGGTGACATTATTACGGGTGTTATACGTCGTCCCCCAGACATTATTGTTGTGTGGACTCGCTTTCATTATGTTCAACCGCTCGCGAATACTGTTTAGCTCAGCATCAAAGACCAACGGTAATGTTGCTGCCATATTGAGTACGGCTGCCGTAGAAGGCGTGATGCGTTTCTCCGGGACGGGTGTCGGCGTTGGATCGGGAGTCGGGTCTGGTTTCGGATCCGGTTTTGGGTCTGGTTTTGGATCCGGCTTCGGATTTGGGTTGGGGTCCGGGTTGGGTTTGACATCATTGGTCAGGTTCCAGTTGCTGTTGCCGTCGCTTTTCAGGACATACTCATAGGTCCCAAGATCAACGAAACCGCCGGTATTACCC
>OJKQ01001213.1_pt1 | contig 12470 bp, 7 predicted proteins | sample 1596641 | NCBI WGS metagenome assembly OJKQ01 (sample SAMEA4350167, study PRJEB24818) | metagenome | biome: human; feature: gut; material: faeces | place: Denmark | collected 2013-09 | reverse complement strand
CCCGGGGCCACTCGGGCCAGGGGTTGCTGGCGGCACGCTCCTTGGGGGGCTGCGGCACCATTTCCAGAGCCACCAGATCAGTGCAGCCCTGCCGCAGGGCCGTGCCCTGGCAGTCGTTGCCGGTGTCGCCGCCGCCGATGACCAGAACGTTCTTGCCCTTGGCATCAATGGCCCTGCCGTCGGCAAATTTGCTGTCCAGCAGGCTCTTTGTCACGCTGGTGAGGTAATCCACGGCAAAGTGCACGCCGTTGGCATCCCGGCCCGGAACGTTCAGGTCACGGGCCTTTTTGGCACCGCAGCAGAGCACCACGGCATCGTAGCTGTTCAGGATGCTCTCGGCATCCACGGCACCGCCCACATCCATGCTGGTGCGGAACTCCACGCCCTCGGCCTGCATGATCCTGATGCGGCGCTCGATGACGGATTTGTCCAGCTTCATGTTGGGGATGCCGTACATCAGCAGGCCGCCCACGCGGTCGGCGCGCTCAAACACGGTGACGGCGTGGCCCCGGATGTTCAGGTACTCGGCCACCGAAAGACCGGCCGGGCCGCTGCCGATGACGGCCACGCTCTTGCCGGTGCGGGCCGGGGGAGGGGCGGCGTGGAGCCAGCCCTTGGCGTAGCCCGTTTCCACGATGGCGTGCTCGTTCTCGCGCACGGTCACGCTGCTGCCGGTCACATCACCGCAGGTGCAGGCGGCCTCGCACAGAGCGGGGCAGACCCGGCTGGTGAACTCCGGGAAGCGGTTGGTGGCACGCAGGCGGTGGAGCGCCAGCTCCCACTTGCCCTGATAGACCAGGTCGTTCCACTCGGGGATCAGGTTGTTCAGCGGGCAGCCCGATGCCATGCCGCCGATCATCATGCCGGCCTGGCAGAAGGGCACGCCGCAGTCCATGCAGCGGGCGGCCTGGGTCTGCTGCTCCTCGCGGGAGAGCCAGACGTGAAACTCGTTGAAATTTTCGATGCGCTCCAGCGGCGGGACATCCGTGCTGGTCTTGCGCGTGTAATCCATAAATCCAGTGATCTTGCCCATGATCCAGCCCTCCTTACTTTTTCTTCTGCACAGCGTAGAATGCTTCGATCTGTGCCTGTTCGCCGTCCAGGCCGCGCTCCTCCATGGAAGCGATGACCCGGAGCATCCGGTCGTAATCGTAGGGGAGGACTTTCTTGAACTTGGGCAGGTACTCGCTGAAGTTGTCCAGGATCTCCTTGCCGCGGGGGGAGCCGGTGGCTTCCACATGTTCACGGATGAGCTCCTTCAGGGCAGCAACATCGTACTTGTGCTCCACAGGCTCCAGGCTCACGGTCTCCTTGTTGACCCGCTGGTAGAAATCCCAGTTCTCGTCCAGAACGTAGGCCACGCCGCCGGTCATGCCGGCCGCGAAGTTCTTGCCGGTCTGGCCCAGAACCACGACAGTGCCGCCGGTCATGTACTCACAGCCGTGGTCTCCCACGCCCTCGACAACGGCGGTCGCGCCGCTGTTGCGGACGCAGAAACGCTCACCAGCCACGCCGGAGACGAAGGCCTTGCCGCTGGTGGCACCATAAAGGGCCACATTGCCGGTGATGATGTTTTCCTCGGGCTTGTAGCCGATGCCCTCGGGCGGGCGGACGATGATCTTGCCGCCGGACAGGCCCTTGCCCATGTAGTCGTTGCAGTCGCCGGTCAGGCTGAGGGTCAGGCCCTTGGGGATGAACGCGCCAAAGCTCTGGCCGCCTGCGCCGATGCATTCGGCGGTGTAGACATCGTCGGGCAGGGAGCTGCCGTACTTGCGGGTGATCTCGCTGCCAAAGATGGCACCCAGGGCGCGGTCGGTGTTGGAGACCTCCAGCCGGACACTCTGGGGTGCCTTGCTGCCCAGCTTGAACTTCTTCATCAGCACCTTCATGTCGAGGGTGTTCTCAAGGTGGAAGTCATAGGTATCAGCAGGCACAAAGTGGACGTTGCTGTTTGCAATGGCCGGGTTGTGCAGGATGCAGTCCAGATTCATCTTGGCGGCACGGCTGCCGGCAGCGCTGGGCTTGACATGGAGCAGGTCGGTGCGGCCCACCAGCTCGTCGATGGTACGCACGCCCAGCTTGGCCATGTACTCCCGCAGCTCCTGAGCCACAAAGGTCAGGTAGTTGATGATATACTCGGGCTTGCCCTTGAACCGCTTGCGCAGCTCGGGGTTCTGGGTGCAGATGCCCATGGGGCAGGTGTCCAGGTTGCAGACACGCATCATCACGCAGCCCTCGCACATCAGCAGGGAGGTGCCGAAGCCGAACTCCTCAGCGCCCAGCATACAGCTGATGGCAACATCGCGGCCGGAGAGCAGCTTGGAATCGCTCTCAATGCGGACGCGGCTGCGCAGGCCGTTCAGGATCAGGGTCTGGTGGGTCTCGGCGATGCCCAGCTCCCAGGGCAGGCCTGCATTCTTGATGGAGGTGCGGGGGGCTGCACCGGTGCCGCCGTCGTAACCGGAGACAAGGATGACCTGTGCGCCGCCCTTGGCAACACCGGCGGCAATGGTGCCGACACCGGCCTCGCTGACCAGCTTTACGTTGATGTTGGCGTGGCGGTTGGCGTTCTTCAGGTCATAGATCAGCTCGGCCAGATCCTCGATGGAGTAGATGTCGTGGTGGGGCGGGGGAGAGATCAGGCCCACGCCGGTGGTACTGTGGCGGGTCTTGGCGATCCAGGGGTAGACCTTGGCACCGGGCAGGTTGCCGCCCTCGCCGGGCTTTGCACCCTGTGCCAGCTTGATCTGGATCTCTTCGGCGGAGACCAGATACTTGCTGGTCACACCAAAGCGGGCTGAGGCCACCTGCTTGATCTTGGAGTTGCTCTCGCTCTGGTAGCGCTCCTCGGGCTCACCGCCCTCACCGGTGTTGCTCCGGCCGCCCAGACGATTCAGGGCGATGGCGATGGTCTCGTGGGCCTCGCTGCTCAGGGCACCGTAGCTCATGGCAGCGGCTTTGAACCGCTTGACGATGGAGCTGACGGGCTCCACCTCCTCAAGGGGGATGCCGCCGTTGGGATCATAGCTGAAGTCCAGCAGACTGCGCAGGTGCATGCCCTCGGCACCCATGTTGTCCACGGTGCGGGTGAAGTCTTTGAAGGCCTTGTAGTCGCCCGTGAAGCAGGCTTTCTGGAACAGATGGATGGTCTGCGGGGTGAAGAGGTGTTCTTCCTTGCCGCTGCGGAACTTGTGGGCACCGCCGTCGGCCAGCTCCATGTTGATATCCAAACCCAGCGGGTCAAAGGCGGCGTTGTGGGCAGCTTCCACATCCGCCTGAATGTCCTCCAGACCGATGCCGCCCACACGGCTGACCGTGCCGGTGAAGTACTTGTCGATGACATCCTTGGAGATGCCGACCGCCTCAAAGATCTGGCTGCTCTGGTAGCTCTGGATGGTGGAGATGCCCATTTTGGAGGCGATCTTCACGATGCCGTTCAGCACAGCCTTGTTGTAGTCATCCACGGCGGCGTAGTAATCCTTGTCCAGCAGACCCTCGTCGATGAGCTGGGCAATGGTGTCGTGGGCCAGATAGGGGTTGACGGCGCAGGCACCGTAGCCCAGCAGGGTGGCAAAGTGGTGCACCTCGTGGGGCTCGGCGCTCTCAAGGATGAGGGCCATGGCCGTGCTCTTCTTGGTGCGGATGAGGTACTGGGACACGGCAGAAACGGCCAGCAGGCTGGGGATGGAAACATGGTACTCGTCGATGTCGCGGTCAGAGAGGATGATGATGTTGGCACCGTCCTTGTAGGCGCGGTCCACCTCCAGAAATACGCGGTCGATGGCTTTTTCCAGGCTGGTGTTCTTATAGTAATTGATGGACACCGTGGCGGTCTTGAAGCCGGGCACGTTCATGTGCTTGATCTTGAGCAGATCGGTGCTGGTCAGGATGGGGTTCTGCACCTTGAGCACCTTGCAGTTCTCGGGCTTGTCCTCCAGCAGGTTGCCGTGGGCACCCACATAGACGCTGGTGGAGGTGACCACCTTCTCACGGATGGCATCGATGGGCGGGTTGGTGACCTGTGCGAACCGCTGCTTGAAGTAGTTGAACAGCGGGGGGTGCTGGTCACTCAGGACAGCCAGCGGGGTGTCGGTGCCCATGGCTCCGGAAGGCTCGGCACCGGCCCGGGCCATGGGCAGGATCAGCTCCTTGATTTCCTCGTATTTGTAGCCAAAGACCTTCTGCAGGCGGGTCAGCTCCTCGCCGGTGTAGCTGGGGACTTTGATGTTGGGAATCTTCAGGTCCTTCAGCCGGACCAGATTCCGGTCGATCCACTCGCCGTAGGGCTCACGGCTGGCGTAGTATTCCTTCAGTTTCTCGTCATCCACGACCTCGCCCTTGACGGTATCCACCAGCAGCATTTTGCCGGGGCGCAGGCGGTCTTTCATCAGGATGTTGTCCGGGGCGCAGGGCAGCACGCCCACCTCGGAGGACAGGATCATCCGGCCATCCTTGGTGATATAGTAGCGGCTGGGGCGCAGACCGTTGCGGTCCAGCACCGCGCCCACCACGTCGCCGTCGGAGAAGAGGATGGCGGCGGGGCCGTCCCAGGGCTCCAGCATGGTGGCGTAATACTGGTAGAAATCGCGCTTTTTCTGGCTGATGTTCTTGTTGTTTTCCCAGGGCTCGGGGATGGTGATCATCACAGCCAGAGGCAGATCCATGCCGTTCATCACCATGAACTCCAGCGCGTTGTCCAGCATGGCGGAGTCCGAGCCGGAGGTGTTGATGATGGGCAGGATCTTGTTCATGTCGTCCTGCAGGATGGGGCTCTCGATGCTCTCCTCACGGGCCAGCATGGCATCGGTGTTGCCCTTGATGGTGTTGATCTCGCCGTTGTGCAGGATGAACCGGTTGGGGTGGGCACGCATCCAGCTGGGGTTGGTGTTGGTAGAAAAGCGGCTGTGCACCATGCCAATGGCGGACTCATAATCCTCGTCCTGCAGGTCAAGGTAGAACAGGCGCAGATCGTGCACCAGGAACATGCCCTTGTAGACGATGGTGCGGCTGGACAGGCTGGGCACATAGGTGCCGTTGCTGGCCTGCTCGAACACCCGGCGGATGATGTAGAGCCTGCGGTCAAAATCAATGCCCTTGCTCACACGGGCAGGCTTTTTGATGAAGCACTGCCAGATGGAGGGCATACAGTCCCGGGCTTTCTGGCCCACGGCATCGGGGTCTACCGGCACCCTGCGCCATGCCAGAAACTCAAGCCCCTCCTTGCGGGTGACCAGCTCAAACAGCTTCATGGCCTGTGCCCGCAGGTGCTCGTTCTGGGGGAAGAAGAACATGCCGACACCGTATTCCCGCTCGTTGCCCAGGCTGATGTTCAGCTCATCGGCCACCTTGGAGAAGAACTTGTGGCTGATCTGCAGCATGATGCCCACGCCGTCGCCGGTCTTGCCCTCGGCATCCTTACCGGCGCGGTGCTCCAGACGCTCCACGATGCTCAGGGCATCGCTGACCGTCTGATGGCTCTTGCGGCCCTTGATGTCCACCACAGCGCCGATGCCGCAGGCATCGTGCTCGAACTGAGGGTCATACAGGCCAAGAGGCGTGGCGTTTTCCGTAAATTGATCCATTGCCTTTCCCATCCTTATCTCTCAAAATATCCTCTGGGCCGCGGCACGATCCGCAGCCTCTTGCACAGAAAACAAAAAAAGCGCCCCAGAAGGGTAGACTTCACCCTTCTGGAACGCCTTTGTTCCGGTACCTATAATTATACTGAACGCTGAAAATTTTTCAAGCGACAGTTGCACCAAACGTGAAAGCACAATCGCAGCGCATCTTGTGCGGTTTGATGATGAGATGAAACGGATTCATCCTTCGCCCAAAATCGCTTTCAGGTCCTGCTCCGGTGTCGTGACGGCCATCAGATTGTACTTTTCCTGCAAAACGCGCACCACGCCCGGCGAGAGGAAGGCGGGCAGGGTAGGGCCGAGCCGGATGTTCTGGATGCCCAGCGCCAGCAGTGCGATGAGGATGCAGACGGCCTTCTGCTCGAACCAGCAGAGCACCAGCGAGAGCGGCAGGTCGTTGACGCCGCACTGGAACGCATCGGCCAGCGCCAGCGCAATCTGAATGGCGCTGTATGCGTCGTTGCACTGGCCCACATCGAGGATGCGGGGCAGGCCCGCCACGGTTCCGAGATCCAGGTCGTTCAGGCGGAATTTGCCGCAGGCCAGCGTCAGGATCACGGTGTCGGGCGGGGTGAGCTTGGCGAACTCGGTGTAGTAGCGGCGGGAAGGCCGGGTGCCGTCACAGCCGCCCACCAGGAAGAAATGGCGGATCTGCCCGCTTTTCACGGCCGCAACGATCTCATTGGCGTGGGAGAGCACAGCGCTCCGCGCAAAGCCGGTCACGACGCTGCGCCCGCCGTTGATGCCGGGCATGGCGGTGTCTTCCGGGTAGCCCCCTAGTTCCAGTGCTTTGGCAATGACGGGGGAGAAATCCCGCTCTGGCCCGATGTGCGGGACACCGGGATAGGACACCACCGAGGTGGTGAACACCCGGTCGGCGTAGCTCTCCCGCAGGGGCATGATGCAGTTGGTGGTGAAGAGGATCGGGGCCGGGATGTCCTCAAACTCCCGCTGCTGGTTCTGCCAGGCTGTACCGAAGTTGCCCTTCAGATGCGGGTACTTCTGCTTCAGCTCCGGGTAGCCGTGGGCGGGGAGCATTTCCGAGTGGGTGTAGACGTGGATGCCTTTGCCCGCCGTCTGCTCCAGCAGGCACTTCATGTCGTAGAGGTCGTGGCCGGAAATGACGATGAACGGCCCTTTCTCGATGACGAGCGGCACCTCCACCGGCTCCGGCTGGCCGAAGGCCCCGGTGTTAGCGGCGTCCAGCAGCTCCATGCAGCGGTAGCTGGCCTTGCCGGTCTTCTGTACCAGTGCCCAGAGGGCGTCGATGGAGCATTCGCTGCCAACGGCCTGCAATGCTTCGCAGAAGAAGCGGTCCAGCTCCGGGTCGATGCGGCCCAGCACCCGCGCATGGTAATTGTACGCTGCCATGCCGCGCAGGCTGAACAGGACGAACGATTTCAGACTGCGGATGTCCTCGTCCGGCTCGTGCCAGAGGTTTGCCATGTCGTAGTCGAACCCGATGCCGGGGCAGGCCGCATGGATGCTCTCGGTCAGCTGGTCCACGGTCTGCGGGTCGAAGTTCACGTTGGTGATGGTGGTGAACAGCCCTTCCATCAGCAGAAGTGCCTGTTCCGGGGCGGGGGCCCGCCCCTCGCCGATGAGCTGGCTGGCGTAGGAGATGAGTGCACCGGTCAGGCGGTCCTGCGCCGCTGCCGTGTCCGCGCTTTTGCCGCAGACACCGGCCTTACCGGTACAGGCAGTGCAGTGCGCCGCCTGCTCGCATTGAAAACAAAACATCTGTTCGTCCATTTCAGAACCCTCTCTTCGCTTGATGTGGTCAGTATGGACGGGTTGGCGGGGCTTTATACAGGCCGCACGAGGGGCAGTCATGGAATGTCCGTTGACCCGCCGGGAAAAGCTCCCGGAGATGCGGCCAGCGAATAGATACAAAAAGAGCCGCGCTCTTGCGAACGCAGCTCTTGAAAATGCTTTGGAACAATTAGTTGGTGATGCCCTGTGCCATCATGGCGGTGGCCACCTTCAGGAAACCGGCGCAGTTTGCACCGACCATCAGGTTGCCCTCGGAACCGGCGGCAACGGAAGCGTCATAGGAAGCGTGGAAGATGCCCTCCATGATGCCCTTCAGCTTGGCATCCACTTCCTCAAAGCTCCAGCTCAGACGCTCGGAGTTCTGGCTCATCTCCAGGCCGGAGGTGGCCACGCCGCCGGCGTTGGCAGCCTTTGCGGGTCCGTACAGGACACCGTTGGACAGGTAGACCTCGATGGCCTCGGGCGTGCTGGGCATGTTTGCACCCTCGCAGACAACGGTGCAGCCGTTCTTGACCAGAGCCTCAGCGGATTCCTTGTTGATCTCGTTCTGGGTCGCGCAGGGCAGGGCGATGTCGCAGGGGACGGTCCAGACCTTGGAGCAGTCGGCAACGTAGGTTACACCGGCGTGGGTCTCGGCATACTCCTTGATGCGGCCGCGGCGGACTTCCTTCAGCTCCTTGACGTAGGCCAGATCAATGCCGTTGGGGTCGTAGACGTAGCCGTTGGAATCGGACATGGTAACGACCTTTGCGCCCAGAGACTGGGCCTTCTGGCAGGCATAGATGGCAACATTGCCGGAGCCGGAGATGACCACGGTCTTGCCCTCAAGGCTGTCGTTGCGCATACACTTCAGAGCCTCGGCGGTGAAGTAGCACAGGCCGTAGCCGGTGGCCTCGGTACGGGCCAGAGAGCCGCCGAAGGTCAGGCCCTTGCCGGTGAGCATACCGCCCTGGAAGCTGTTGGTCAGGCGCTTGTACTGGCCGAACATGTAGCCTACCTCGCGGCCGCCGACACCGATATCACCGGCGGGGCAGTCCACGAACTGGCCGATGTGGCGGTACAGCTCGGTCATAAAGCTCTGGCAGAAGCGCATGACTTCCATGTCGCTCTTGCCATGGGGGTCAAAGTCAGAGCCGCCCTTGCCGCCGCCCATGGGCAGGGTGGTCAGGCTGTTCTTGAAGGTCTGCTCAAAGCCCAGGAACTTCAGGATGCCCTGGTTGACAGAGGGATGGAAGCGCAGACCGCCCTTGTAGGGGCCGATGGCGCTGTTGAACTGGACGCGGTAGCCGCGGTTCACCTGGACCTTGCCCTGATCATCGACCCAGGGCACACGGAAGGTGATGATGCGCTCGGGCTCGACCAGACGCTCGATCAGGCCAGCCTTCTCGTACTCGGGATGCTTCTCCACCACGGGCTGGATGCTCTCCAGCACCTCGCGGACAGCCTGCAGGAACTCAGGCTCATTGGCATTGCGCTGTGCAAGGCCATCGTAAACGCGCTTCAGGTATTCATTCGTCAGCATAATAGAATACTCCTTTTCCCATTATTTACACTCGCTCTGCCCACTATCACAGAGCGCTTTATCATTATAAAGCTTTGTGCAGCGATTTACAATAGAGGAAATCGGAAAATGTTTCAGTGAAGCCAAAATAAAAATGAATCCGCTTCACAGCGTCAGTGGCCGGCGGCGCTGGGGATCTCCTGCAATTCAAAGCGATATTCCTGCGCGGCATCGGGGTATTTTGCCCTGTCCACGGGGCTGAGGAACATGGCAAGGGGCCGCAGCCAGAGCCCGCCGTCCCCGTAGAGCTTACGGTAGACCACAAAGGGCTCCCCCGTTTCGGAATCGTTGGCAACGGCCTCTACCAGATAAAAGTCGCCCTTGAAGTGCCGGTACACCCGGCCGATCTTGAGTTCGTTCGGCATTTGCGTTCTCCTTTACATTCCAGCCAAAATGGCATTCACGGCAGTCACAAAGGGCTCCATATCCTCAAACAGGACTTCGACGATGATGCTCCAGTTGATACCGTCGTAGTCATGCACCAGCCGGTGGCGCAGCCCAGCGACCATATTCCAGGGCTGCTCCGGATAAGAGGCCTTGAACTCCGGACTGAGCTGGTAGACCTGTTCTCCGATGTTATAGAGCGGGGTCGTGACGGCCCACTGGGAAAACTCGTCCTCGAGCAGAAGCTCCGGCGTAATGCCGCGCTTGTGCATCTCGGCTTTCAGGCTTTCCCATGTGGCAACGATCTTTTTCAGGCGCTCCTTGTCCGATCTCTTCATGCGATCTTGACCCCCTCCCGCATGATGCTTTCATAGAAGGGAGTGCCGGTGTTGACCTCCCGGATCTCAAAGGCATCCACGTCCTTCTGGGTGCGCTGGCGCAGCTCCTCCCCAAAAGCAAAGATGTCCCTTGGCCGGAAGTTGGCACCGCCCACCACGATCACATCGATATCCGAAGCGGCAGTGGCTTCTCCCCGGGCATAGGAGCCGAACAGCAGGGCATACTCGGCGTGATATTTGTGCAGCAGCTCCCGGATGACCTGCTCGATCTCAGTGCGGGAAAGCGTGTTCATGCGGACACCTCCAATCGGAAATTCTCTACCAATATTGTACCATAGAATGCCGGAAATGCAAACAAAAATCCCCCGCAGGCGGCTGGCGCTGGCGGGGGACAGGCGCATGATTTACTTCTTCAGCAGCTTCTCGCAGGCATCGGCGGCACCCTCAAGGTACTGGCCGGGGTAGGCCTCGATCATGCCGGCATCGGAGCAGGCAGCCAGCTGGGGGTCGATGGGGCACTTGGCCAGCACGGGCAGGCCGTGCTTTGCGGCCACTTCATCCACATGGCTTTCGCCGAACACGCTGATCTTCTTGCCGCAGTCGGGGCAGACGTGTAGCTCATGTTCTCCACGATGCCCAGCATGGGCACCTTCATCATCTCAGCCATGTTCACGGCCTTGGCCACGATCATGCTGACCAGCTCCTGGGGGCTGGCAACGACCACGATGCCGTCCACGGGCAGGCTCTGGAACACGGTCAGGGGCACGTCGCCGGTTCCCGGAGGCATGTCCACAAACAGGAAGTCCACGTCCTTCCAGACCACATCGGTCCAGAACTGCTTGACCGCACCGGCGATCACGGGGCCGCGCCACACAACGGGGTCCTCCTCGTTCTCAACCAGCAGGTTGATGCTCATCACATCAATGCCCATCCGGCTCTGGATGGGCCAGCAGCCTTTTTCATCGGCCATGGCACGGCCATGGATGCCGAACAGCTTGGGGATGGACGGGCCGGTGATGTCGGCATCCAGGATGCCGCAGTGGTAGCCACGGCGGGCCATGGCGCAGGCCAGCAGGGCACTGGTCATGCTCTTGCCGACACCGCCTTTGCCCGAAACAACGCCGATGACCTTTTTCACGCTGCTGTTGGGGTTGGGGGCATCGTGCTCAGGTGCGGCGGTGCGGGAAGAACATGCTGCCCCGCAGGTGGAACAGTCATGGGTACATTCTTCGCTCATACTCTAACCTTTTCTCCTTTATCTTAATTAGACAGATCGTCTTGACCAACCCATATCATACCATAAAACCGGGTGGGAAACAACCCACAGAGGCGCTCATCTTCACAAGAGTGCATATTGCCCGGGAAAGACCGCATACACTGAACCGAACGCCTGTGCGGGGGAAGGAGGAATACCATGGGGCAGAGCTACCTGAAAAACGCCGCCCTCCTGACCGGGGCGGATGTCCTGCTGCGGCTGGCCGGGATGGGCCTGCGCATCTATCTGGCCAACGCCCTGGGCGGCGAGGGGATGGGGCTGTACCAGCTGGTGCTGGCGGTCTACGCGCTCTTTGTCACGCTGGCAACGGCGGGGGTCTCGGTGGCGGCTACCCGGCTGATGGCTGAGGAGCTGGCCCGGGGCCGGGCACAGGCGCGGGGGATGCTGGTGCGTCTGGCGGGCACGGGGCTGCTGCTGGGTGCGGCGGCCATGGCGGCGCAGTACGGGCTGGCCGGGGCCGCTGCCCGGTGGTGGCTGGGAGATGTGCGGGCGGCGGGCGCGCTGCGGGTGTCGGCCTTCGGGATGCCCTGGATGGCCCTCTCGGCTGTGCTGCGGGGGTTCTTTATCGCCCGGCGGCGGGTGGAGCCCAACGTGCTGAGCCAGCTGGTGGAGCAGAGCGTGCGCATCGGGATCATCTGGTACGCGCTGGAATGGGGAAACGCGCCGGACGTGAGCGCCCGCTGCACGGCGGTGCTGGCCGCCACGGCGGTGAGCGAAGCGGTGTCGGCCTGCATCCTGCTGCTGTTTTACCGTGGGGAGGCGGTGCGTGCGTTCGGCGCAGAAAAGGCCCGACGGCCTGCGGACCCTGCCCGGCGGCTCTGGGAGATCCTGTGGCCGGTGGAGGGCGGGCGGTGCCTTGCCAGCGCCCTGCACACGGCGGAGAATATGCTGGTGCCCGCCTGCCTGACGGTCTGCCTGCTGGATGCCGGGGGCCGCAGTGCCGCGGTGGCCCAGTACGGCAGCCTGAAGGGGATGGCCCTGCCTCTGCTCACCTTTCCCTTTGGGCTGCTGGGGAGCCTTTCGGTGCTGCTGATGCCTGAGATCACCCAGGCCCACATCCGGGGTGAGCGCGCCCGGCTGGACTGCCTGCTGGACCGGATGCTCCGGCTGACGGGCTGCTTCTCGGCGCTGGCGGGGGCGCTGTTCTGGGTGTGGGGCGAGCCGCTGGCCCTGCTGCTCTACCACAGCCAGGAGGCCGGGTTCTATCTGCGGGTGCTGGGCCCGGCCATGCCGCTGATGTATCTGGAGAGCATGGTGGACGGTGCCATGAAGGGGATGGGGGAGCAGAAGGCCGTGTTCCGGTACAGCCTGTGGGACGCGGTGCTCCGCATTGCGGGGGTGCTGCTCCTCCTGCCCAGATGGGGGATGAAGGGCTTTTTGTGGGTGATCCTGCTGTCCAGCGCCTATACCTGCCAGATGAATACGGCCCGTCTGCTGCATGTCAGCGGGCTGCAGCCCAGGCTCTGGCGGTGGCTGGGGGCTCCGGCGCTGGCGGCACT
>OJKQ01001147.1_pt1 | contig 13135 bp, 10 predicted proteins | sample 1596641 | NCBI WGS metagenome assembly OJKQ01 (sample SAMEA4350167, study PRJEB24818) | metagenome | biome: human; feature: gut; material: faeces | place: Denmark | collected 2013-09 | reverse complement strand
ATCTCCAGCTCCACGCCCCGCTTGGCGATCATGTAGCTGGCCACCGGCGAGTCGATGCCGCCGGACAGCAGGCTCACGGCCCGGCCGCCCATGCCGATGGGCAGGCCGCCTGCGGCAGGCTCCGCCGGGGCGTGGACATACGCCGCCTCCTCCCGGACCTCTACATATACCGTCAGGTCCGGGTGGTGAACGTCCACCGTCAGGTGGGGGAAGGCCTCGTGCAGGTGGCCGCCTACCCACTGGCTCAGCTGGATGGAGGTCATGGGGAAGGTCTTATCTGCCCGCTTGCTCTCCACCTTGAAGCTCCGGGCCGCTGTCAGGGCGCTGCTCAGATAGGTCTTGGCGGTGTCCAGAATGGCCTCCTTTTCCTTGGCACAGGGCAGGGCCCGGGCCACGGCGATGATGCCGAACACCCGCTTGCAGGCGTCATACGCCCCGTCCAGGTCTCAGGCCTCCCCGGCAGGCTCCACATAGATGGTGCTCTGCTTGGAATAGACCCGGAACCTGCCGAACCGGGCGGTGCGGCGGCGGAGGTTGGACATGAGCTTCATTTCAAAGCTGCGGCGGTTCAGGCCCTTCAGGACCACCTCGCCCAGCTTACACAGGATCATTTCGTGCATGGGGTTTCTCCTTAATATATAGGTTCATGAGGACGGCTCCGGCGGCGCAGTCCGCCCGGGCCGGTTATCCTTCCGTTTTTTATTATAGCGTGTTTCCCCGGTTATTTCAACAGATTGCTGCTGCGGTACTGAATGGCCTCAGCCAGGTGGGCGGCCTCGATGCGCTCACTGCCGTCCAGGTCGGCGATGGTGCGGGCCATGCGGAGAATGCGGTCATGGCTGCGGCCCGTCAGGCCCAGCCGGTCGAAGGCCCCCTTCATGAGCCGCTCCCCTGCCTGGTCCAGCAGGCAGTATTCCCCGATCATGGCGGGGGTCATATAGGCGTTGCAGCTGACGGCGGTGCCGGCAAAGCGGCGCTTCTGGATATCCCGGGCGGCGTTGACCCGCTGCCGGACCTGGGCCGACGTCTCGGGCTTCTCCCGGCGGCGCATGGCCTCGTACTCCACCGACGGCACCTCGATGTGCATGTCGATGCGGTCCAGCAGGGGGCCGGAAATGCGGCGCATGTAGCTCTCCACCTGGCTTTCCGAGCAGGTGCAGCGGCCGGAGGGGTGGCCGTACCACCCGCAGCGGCAGGGGTTCATGGCGCACACCAGCATGAACCGGCTGGGCAGGGTCAGGGACCCGGATACCCGGGTAATGGTCACCACCCCGTCCTCCAGAGGCTGGCGCAGAGTCTCCAGGGCGGTTTTGTCGAACTCTGGCAGCTCATCCAAAAAGAGGATGCCGTTGTGGGCGAGAGAGATTTCGCCCGGCTGGGGATTGGTGCCCCCGCCGATAAGAGCTACCTGCGAGGCGAGATGGTGCGGTGCGCGGAAAGGGCGGTGCGTCATGAGGCCCCGTGTGCTTCCCGGCTTTCCGGCTATGGAGTGTATCTTGGTGGTCTCGAGCGATTCGGCGGTCGTCATGTGCGGCATGATGGTGGGCATGCGCCGGGCGAGCATCGTCTTTCCCGACCCGGGCGAACCTATCATGATGACGTTGTGGCCTCCGGCAGCGGCCACTTCGAGGGCACGCTTGACGTGGGCCTGTCCTTTGACGTCGGCGAAGTCCTCTTCGTAAGGCGACTCAGCTTCGTCGCCTTCCGTCGTTTCGTGGACATAGGGTGGGACGGCTGCGTCGCCGTTCAGAAAATCGACCACCTCCTTCAGGGAACCGGCGGCTATCGTTTCCAACCCTTCGGCCACGGCTGCTTCGGCGGCGTTCTCCCGTGGCAGGATGAATCCCCTGAAACCGTTCCGACGGGCATTGACCGCAATGGGAAGGGCTCCGCGGATGGGTTTTACCGTTCCGTCGAGCGAGAGTTCCCCCATGATGATGTAGCCGCCGAGCCGGTCGGGGGCTACCTGTCCCGCTGCGGCGAGAATGGCTACGGCAATGGTCAGGTCGAGCGAAGAGCCCTCCTTGCGGACGTCTGCCGGTGCGAGGTTTACGACCACCTTCTTGCCGGGCATCTTCAGTCCGCTGTTGTCGAAAGCCGAACGGATGCGCTCCTGGCTTTCGCGCACGGCGTTATCGGGCAGCCCGACCAGAAACATGCCCAGACCGGGGGTGATGTTGACCTCCACCTCCACCGTCATGGCCTCTATTCCGACGAGGGCGCTTGCGTAACATTTCGTGAACATGGCGTAGCTTTGTTGCGTTTGGTTCGGGAACGGGGTTTCGGTCCGTCGTTCTTCGGAGCGGGGCTGGGGCAACGGACGGGCCGCCGGACAGGTGCCGTTCCGGAGGGCGTACCCGCATCAGAAGGGGCTCTCCTCGTCGAACGTCCGCATGGGGCGTCCGAACGAGCCGCCTCCGTTCAGGTCGCTGTCGAACTCTGCGGCTCCGGCTCCGGAGAGCGAACCGTAATCGTCGTCGTTCATACTGCTCTCTATCATCGTCCCCGCTTCGTCATCGTAATCGAGGAAGCGGGCCTGCTCTTTGCGGAAGCGCAGTTTTACGGTATCCGTCGCGCCGTTACGGTGCTTGGCGAGGATGATTTCGGCCATACCCGCCGTCGGGTTACCGTCTTCGTCCTGTGTGAAGCCGAAGTATTCCGGACGGTGGATGAAGGCCACGATGTCGGCATCCTGTTCGATGGCCCCCGATTCGCGCAAGTCGGAGAGCTGCGGCCGCTTGAGGCCGGAGCGCGACTCGATGGAGCGGTTGAGCTGCGAGAGGGCGATGATGGGGATGTTGAGCTCCTTGGCGATGGACTTCAGACCGCGAGAAATGGAGGCCACCTCCTGTTCACGGTTGCTGCGGCTGTCGGCGTTGCCCGTCATGAGCTGCAGGTAGTCGATGATGATTATCTGGATGTCGTGCTGTGCCTTGAGACGGCGGGCCTTCGAGCGGAGCTCGTAGATGGAGAGGGCCGGCGTATCGTCGATGAAAAGCGGAGCGGTGGGCAGGATGCGTGTCGTCTGTTCGAGGTGGCGCCACTGCTCGGCGGTCAGCTTGCCGCTCCGCACGTCGGCCGAGGAGAGCCCCGATTCGGCGACGATGAGGCGCATCATAAGCTGCACGGAACTCATTTCGAGCGAGAAGAAAGCCACGGGCTTTTCGTGGTCGATGGCCATGTTGCGGGCCATGGAGAGGACGAAGGCGGTCTTGCCCATCGAGGGACGGGCTGCGATGATGATGAGGTCGGAGGGCTGCCATCCCAGCGTGAGCTGGTCGAGGCGGGTGAAGCCGGTCGGGACGCCGTTCATCGTGCCGCCCTGTGCGTGCGCCTCCTCGATGGCCTTCATCGCCTTGTCGAAAACGAGACTGGCGCTCTGGATATCGCGCTGGAGGTGGCCCTGCGAAACCGTGAAAATCTCTGCTTCGGCGTAGTCTATCAGGTCGGTCACGTCGGTACTCTCATCGTAGGAGCGGCGCTGTATCTCGGTCGAGGCGCGGATGAGCTCCCGCTGCACGTATTTCTGTGCGATGATGGTGGCGTGGAACTCGATGTTCATCGCCGAGGCCACCTTCTGCGTCAGCTGGGCGAGAAAAGGGGCGCCGCCCACCTCTTTCAGTTTTTTCTGCCGTTTGAGTTTCTCGGTGACTGTAAGCAGGTCCACCGGCTTGTTTTCCGAGCAGAGCTCTTCAATGGCGCGGTAGATGATGCGGTGCGTGTCGAGATAGAATGCGTCGGCCGTCAGGAACTCCTGCACGGTGGTGATGCTGTCGCCTTCGAGCATGAGGGCGCCGAGCACGGCCTCCTCCAGCTCCACCGCCTGGGGCGGCAGGGTGGCGGCGCCTTCCGTGAGCGTGTCGTATGCCTGTCGGTTGTTTTGGTTGGGTGTATAGTTCTTAGCCATAAGTATCCCTCGGATTGGAGGGTAAAGATACGAAAAAAGGGCGTCTCTTTATTCCCCTGTTTGAATCCGGACCCTTTTTCGGGTTTCGGGAGGGCGCAGCCCTGTTGCCGGTGGAACGGAGTGCCTTCCGAAGGATTCCGTCGCGGGGAGGCGGATGACTGCGTTTCCGGCCCGGAGCAGTCTGCGGGAAACGGCTGCTGTGCGGTGGCCGGAGGGGGCTACCGGTTGCGGCCTTTCGGCTTTTTCCCTGCGGCTGCGGAGAACCTGTCCGGGCCGCCGTGTCCGGGCCGCCCGCTGTTGCGGTCGTTCCGGGCCGTGTCGTACTCCCCGAAGGCCCGGCGGATGGCCTGCGCCGTATCGCGCCCCTTGCCTGCGGGGTGCTCGTTTTGCCTGTCCGGTTTCGGAGCGGCAGGGCGGCTCGGGTGGCTTTGTCCGTGCTTGCCTCGGCGGGGGACGAGCTGGTCGCTGCGCAGGGTGCCGTCGGCATTACGGAAGAAGTAGCTCTTTTGGCGGCGCTTTTCGTCCTGGCTTTTCGCCACGTAGAGGGGACGTCCCGTGTAGGGGTCGCTCTCCGTATAGAACATCACGGAACTGAGCGTCATGGGGGTGGGAGTAAGGTCCTGTACCTGCTCCAGCCGGAAGTCGAGCGAGCGCGTGATTGCCGAGAGGCGTTCCATGTCGGCTTCGGTGCAGCCCGGATGGCTCGATATGAAATAGGGGATGAGCTGGTAGCGGAGCCCTTCGCGGCGGCAGATGTCGTTGAATTGTGCGTTCAGCTCGCGGAACAGTGCGAACGACGGCTTGCGCATCAGCTTCAGTACCTCGTCTTCGGTGTGCTCCGGGGCTACTTTCAGCCTGCCGGAGGTGTGGTTTACGACCACTTCGCGCAGGTAGGCCCCGCCGTCGCTGCGGTCGAACAGGTCGTAACGGATACCGCTGCCGATGAAGGCTTTCTTGACGCCCTTGATTTCCGTCGCCCGCCGGTAGAGCGCCAGCAGCCGGGCATGGCTGTTGTCGAGATTGGGGCAGGGTTTCGGGTGCAGGCAGGAGGGACGCGTGCACCGGCTGCACAGCGATGTGTCGCGGCCTCCCATGCCGTACATGTTGGCCGAGGGGCCGCCGATGTCGGAGATATACCCTTTGAAGCCCTCCATGCGGGTGACCTTCTCGATTTCGGCCAATACGGAACGTTCGCTGCGCGAGGAGATGAATTTGCCCTGATGGGCGGATATGGTGCAGAAGCTGCATCCGCCGAAACAGCCCCGGTGAATGTTCACGGAGTATTTAATCATCTCGTAGGCGGGGATGTCGCCCTTGCCGGTATAGCGCGGATGGGGCAGGCGCGTATAGGGGAGGTCGAAACTGCGGTCGATTTCGGCTTCCGTCAGTGCGGGGTAGGGCGGATTCACCACCACCGGTTTTCCGGCTGCATATTCCACGAGTATCTTCTCCTGTCGCAGGCGGTTGCTCTCGGTCTCGATGCGGACGAAATTCTCGGCGAAGGCCCGTTTGGAGGCGAGGCACTCCTCATAGGAGTGGAGCGTAAGCGTCGTTTCCGGTGCCAGACGGGCGACGTACCCTTCGTCGGCGAGGAAAGCCACCTGCGGCAGCCGGCGCAGGAGTTTGGCATTGAAACCGTTTTTCATCGCCCGTGCCACGTCGATGATGGATTTGTCGCCCATGCCGTACATGAGCAGGTCGGCGCCGCTGTCGATGAGCAGGGATGGATGCAGCGAGTCGCTCCAGTAGTCGTAGTGCGTCAGGCGGCGGAGTGAGGCCTCGATGCCGCCGATGACTACGGGCGTATTCGGATAGAGCGACTTCAGTATGCGGGTATAGACCGTCACGGCGCGGTCGGGCCGAAAACCTGCTTTTCCTCCCGGTGTATAGGCATCGTCGCTCCGCAGCCGCAGGTTGGCCGTGTAGTGGTTCACCATGGAGTCCATGCTGCCGCCCGATACGCCGAAGAAGAGCCGCGGCTTGCCCAACTTGCGGAAATCGCGCAGGTCGTCGCGCCAGTTGGGCTGCGGTACGATGGCCACGCGGTAGCCTTCGGCCTGCAACAGTCGGCCTATTACGGCTGCACCGAATGCGGGATGGTCTACGTAGGCGTCGCCTGAGAAGAGAATGATGTCCAGATAGTCCCAGCCGAGCGCTTCAACCTCTTTGACGGTAGTGGGCAGCCACTCCGCTGCGGAGTGTGTGATGGGGGTGCGGGTCATGTCTCGGGAAGGTTTACGGGAGCAGCAGCGAACTGTCGCCGTAGCTGAGGAAACGGAAACCGTGCGAGAGGGCGTAATCGTAGAGGCGTCGCCACTCTTCGCCGATGAATGCCGATACCAGCAGCAGCAGCGTGCTTTTTGGCTGGTGAAAATTGGTTATCATACCCGAAGTCAGCCGGTAGGTGAAACCGGGCATTATCATAATCTGCGTGGCGGCCTGCAGCTTTTCGGTGCCGGCGGCCTCCATGTACGAGGCGAGTGTGCCGAGCAGCTCCGCACCGTCGGCTTCGGCCGGTAGGTCGTAGGCTTCCCACTGTCCCACGGGGGTGTCGGTATGCGGGTTGCCCTCGCGGAGTATCCGCCATCCCAGTACGGGGAGCGATTCCAGCGTCCGTACCGAGGTGGTGCCCACGGCGACAATGTGCCTGCCTGCCGCCGCTGCGGCGAGGCGGCGTACCGTGGCTGCCGTTACCTCGAAGTGTTCGGTGTGCATGGTGTGCTGCAGGGGATTGTCCGTCTTGACGGGAAGAAAGGTGCCCGCACCCACATGCAGCGTCACCTCTTCGGTGCGTACTCCTTCCCTGCGCAGTCTCTCTATCAGTTCCGGGGTGAAGTGCAAACCGGCCGTAGGGGCGGCTACGGAGCCTTCGAAACGGGAGTAGACGGTCTGATAGCGGGTGTTGTCTATCTCTTCGCTGTCGCGGCCGAGGTAGGGCGGTATCGGGATGCGGCCCAAGTGTTCGAGCAGCTGGCCGAAACTCAGTGCCGCGTCCCATGTGAAGCGCACCACCTGCGAGGTCCCCGCCGTGCCTTCGCGCCACGCCTGCACCCGGCACGGAACGCCGTTGCAGTCGAAGTCGATGGCGAGCGGTCCCTCCTTCCACTTCTTGAGGTTGCCGACGATGCACTGCCACCGGCACTCGCCCTGTGCCGCGAAAGCACGTTCGTAGTCGGCCGGGGCGTGCGGTTCGAGGCAGAAGACCTCCACGCGTGCGCCGCTGGGTTTGTGCATGACGATGCGTGCGCGTATCACTTTCGTGTTGTTGAACACCAGCACGGCCCCTTCGGGCAGCTCTCCGCCGATGCCGCGGAAACGGGTCTCCGAGAGGGCGCCCCTACGGTACACGAGCAGCCGCGATGCATCGCGTTCGTCGGCCGGGAAACGCGCGATGCGTTCGTCGGGCAGAGGATAGTCGAAATCCGATATGTTGACGCTGTCTTTTGGTGTCATGCGTGTGCGGGGAGAATATGGCGTACGGCACGGCCGCATCCGGTTGTTCAAAAAAAAGAGAGACCCGCATGCGCCTGTAAGCCGGGTTCTGTGCGTGCCGCGGCTCGCACCGCGGCACGTTTCCGCCATTTATCTACGCCTGCAGTCTCCCGCAGGCTCAAGCGGCCTACCCCCCGGCAGCGGGCGAGCAACCCTTGAATGCCGGTATACATGGCCTTGCAACCCGCAAGTGGTACGGCCCCGCGTGTCGCCACGGCGGGCGGTGGGCTCTTACCCCGCCTTTTCACCCTTACCCCGAACCGGGGCGGTCGTTTTCTGTTACCTTGACTGTGCCCTCACGGACATCTACCCGTTAGGTAGTGCGGTGCTCTGCGTTGCCCGGACTTTCCTCTCCCCCTCGCGGGGCAGCGGCGGAACGTCGCGGCGGGCTCTCCGTGCCGCAAAAGTAGTCATAATCGGCGGGAATCCGACCGCTTCCCCCGATTATTCCGCATCGGGCCGGTCGGACGGAGGGGCTTTCGGACGGTGTCCGAAACGTCGCGGTGGCCCGTCAGCCGAGCGATAATCCTTATCTTTTGCTATCTTTGTCGGGATAGAGCGCGGGAATGATGAGGATAGTCGTGATGTACCCTACCTGGGGGGAGGCCAGGCCGTTCATGCTCGGTTCCGCCGGAGGTACGGCGGAGGTGTGGCGGTGCGGTATCGGTGCCGTGGAGTGTGCTGCGCGCACGGCGGGTGTCCTCGCTGCACGGAGACCCGACTTCATCCTGTTGGCCGGTATTGCCGGTGCACATCCGTCCGTCGGGCTGGCGAAGGGCGATACAGTGATGGTGTCACGCGAATATGCCGCCGATGTGGGGACGCTGCGCGAGGGGCGTTTCATTCCGCTGCCGGTGGACGGGAACGACGTGAAGAACAACTTTTACGATAACCCCACGTCCGTGCCGCCCCTTTTCCGGAGCGTAGCCTCGGATACGGTCGCCGTCGCGGGAACACCCGTGAGGGCGGAGAGCGCGGCCTGCATAGAGAATATGGAGGGAGCCGGTTTCTTCGCCGTATGCGGTGCGCTGGGGGTGTCTTTCGCCGAGCTTCGCTGCATATCGAATTATATCGGCGAGGAGCGCGGCCGTTGGCGGATTGCGGAGGCGGTCGGAAGGCTTGCGGAGGATGTCGGGAGGTTCATCGACGCTGTGCGGGAGTGGTCGTAAGGAGTTGCCGGACGGACGGGCCGTCTTCGGGACGGAGGAACGAAGATTCAGTAATAGACAGTTGGACGTATGAAATTATCGCTTGCCATTTCGCCGTGTCCGAACGACACGTTCATGTTCGATGCCATGCTCAACGGACGCATCGATACCGAAGGGTTGGAGTTCGAGGTCGTCTTCAAGGATATAGAGGAGCTGAATGCGGGACTCTCCGCCGCGGAGGGAGTACGTCCGCACATCAGCAAGGCGAGTTATGCCGTCCTGCCGCAGGTCGCTGACCGTTATTGCGCTCTGCGCAGCGGGAGTGCGCTGGGACGCGGCAACGGCCCGTTGCTGGTGGCCGGCGACGAAAGTGCCGCGACGGACGACTGTTCGATGCGTATCGCCGTACCGGGGATGCACACCACTGCGAACCTGCTCATGGAGCGTCTCTTTCCGCACCTTTCCGACAAACGGGCCTATCTCTTCTCCGATATTCCGCACATCGTCGGGCGGGGTGAGTGCGATGCGGGGGTGCTGATACACGAGGGACGTTTCGTCTATCGCCGTTACGGGCTCTTTCTGCTGGCCGACCTCGGTGTGGAGTGGGAGCGGGCGACCGGGCTGCCCCTGCCGCTGGGAGTCATCGTCGCCGACCGGAGCCTGCCTGCGGAGGTGGCCGGGACGGCGGAACGGGTGCTGCGCCGGAGCATCGCCTATGCCTTCGCGCATCCGGCCGATTCGTTACCCTTCGTCCGGGAGCATGCGCAGGAGTTGGACGAAGGGGTGATAAGAAACCATATCGAATTCTTCGTGAACGACTATTCGCTGGATATTGGCCCGGAGGGTGCCGAAGCGGTCGCCAGACTGCTCGACATGCCCTCTGCAACGTTGTTCCGGGCTTGAGTGCAGGTACTGTTTCTCTTTCGTGGCGTAATTCAGTTGAAGGCGTGAAATTCTTTCCTATCCTGTTTGTCAGTCGGATGGCAGGCGGGGTAATTCGAATAGCCGTCTGCGCCGGCGGTTTCCTTTCCGGCAGTCGGCAAAAAGCATTTCCGGTTCGGTAGATGGCCGTTCCGGCGCATAGCAGAGTATAGATGGAATAATTCCGTCAAATTCCGGGGCGGACAGTTGGATTTTCCGGATATTATCCGTTTATTTGTTGCCGGAAAAAGGGGGTGCCTCCGTGGGGGCGGCTGAGATTATACCCAATGAACCTGATACGGTCAATACCGTCGTAGGGATTTTTTCTGAGTATATTGCTTTCTTTTCGTGCGCATTCGGGCACTTTCGTTTTCCTTGACCGATATTAAAATAGGAGTGGAACGATGTTCGGCGTACAGTTCATCACACATCATACCGATACCATCACGTACCTCGACTCCGTGCGTATTGCACTGGAGGGAGGATGCCGCTGGATACAGTTGCGCATGAAGGAGGCGCCCGACACGCAAGCGGAGGAGGTCGCCCGTCAGGCGCTGGCCCTGTGCCGTGCTGCCGGAGCGGTATTCATCATCGACGACCGCGTGGAGCTGGCCGGCAGACTGCATGCCGACGGCGTGCATCTCGGCAAGGCGGACATGCCGGTAAGGGAGGCCCGGCGCCTGCTCGGGCCGGGGTTCCGTATCGGAGGAACGGCCAATACGTTCGAGGATGTCCGTATCCATTACGAGGGGGGCGCCGACTATATCGGCTGCGGCCCGTTCCGCTACACCACGACCAAACAGAAACTCGCCCCCATTCTGGGGCTCGAAGGATACCGGGCCATAACCGCCCGTATGCGGGAGGAGGGCATCGACCTGCCCGTGGTGGGCATCGGTGGTGTGACGGCCGAGGATATGTCTGCCCTGGCCGGAGCCGGACTCAGCGGTATTGCGCTCAGCGGGAGCGTATTGCGTGCCGCAGACCCGGTGGGCGAAATGCGGAGGGTCATGCAGATTGCGAAACAAGTTTCAGATAACTATGGAAGACAAAATCAAAATTAACTACCCCGATTCCGAAAAGGTCTATATGCCTGGCTCCCTCTATCCGGAGCTGCGCGTGGGGATGCGGCGTGTGCGGCTGACGCCCACAGTGGTCGTGAAGGACGGGGAGAAGGTACTTACGGAGAATCCTCCGGTGTACATCTACGATACCAGCGGGGCATACAGCGACCCGGCTGTGCCGATAGACCTGCGCAAGGGGCTGCCCCGGCTGCGGGAGGAGTGGATACGGAAGCGGGAGGTGGAACGGCTCCCCGGCATCACTTCCGAATACGGCCGGGCACGGCTCGCCGACCGGAGCCTCGACCATCTGCGTTTCGAGCACATACAGCTTCCTTACCGGGCCAAGGAGGGGTGTCAGGTGACGCAGATGTATTATGCCAAACAGGGTATCATTACCCCGGAGATGGAGTATGTGGCTATCCGCGAGAACATGAACTGCCGCGAGCTGGGCATCGACTCCTACATCACGCCGGAGTTCGTCCGACAGGAAATCGCCGCAGGACGGGCGGCGCTGCCGGCCAACATCAACCATCCCGAGGCCGAGCCGATGATAATCGGTTCCCGTTTCCTGGTCAAAATCAACACCAACATCGGCAATTCCGCCACTTCGTCCACCATCGAGGAGGAGGTGGAGAAGGCCGTGTGGAGCTGCAAGTGGGGCGGCGATACGCTGATGGACCTCTCCACGGGCGACAACATCCACGAGACGCGCGAATGGATAATCCGCAACTGTCCCGTGCCGGTCGGGACGGTGCCGATGTATCAGGCTATGGAGAAGGTGAAGGGCCGTGCCGAGGATTTGACGTGGGAGCTTTTCCGCGACACCCTGATAGAGCAGTGCGAGCAGGGGGTGGACTACTTCACCATTCACTGCGGCATCCGGCTGAGGAATATTCACTACGCCAACGACCGCCTGTGCGGCATGGTCAGCCGCGGAGGCAGCATCATTTCGCAGTGGTGCAAGGCGCACAACCGGGAGAGCTTCCTCTATGAACATTTCGATGATATCTGCGACATTTGTGCGCGGTATGACGTGGCGCTGTCGCTCGGCGACGGTCTGCGTCCGGGAGCCATCCGCGACGCCAATGACCGGGCGCAGTTCGCCGAGCTCGATACCATGGGCGAGCTGGTCGAGCGGGCCTGGGCGAAAAACGTGCAGGCCTTCATCGAAGGGCCGGGGCACGTTCCCATGCACAAGATACGGGAGAACATGGACCGTCAAATAGAGAAATGTCACGGCGCCCCCTTCTATACGCTCGGGCCGCTGGTGACGGACATAGCACCTGGCTACGACCATATCACGAGCGCTATCGGCGCCGCGCTGATAGGGTGGTACGGGACGGCCATGCTCTGCTACGTAACCCCTAAGGAGCACCTCGCCCTGCCGCAGAAGGAGGACGTGCGCGTAGGGGTGGTGACCTACAAGATAGCCGCCCATGCGGCCGACCTCGCCAAAGGGCATCCGGGAGCCGACGTGCGCGACAATGCCCTGAGCAAGGCGCGTTACGAATTCCGCTGGAAAGACCAGTTCAACCTGAGTCTCGACCCGGAACGCGCGCTGCACTATTACCGCGAGGCAAACCACCTCAACGGCAAGTACTGCACCATGTGCGGGCCGCATTTCTGCGCCATGCGCATCAGTCAGCAGCTCCGCGACTGCGATTACACGGCAGGCGGGGAGGACGACGGTATCAGTGGACAGCAATAACTAAAAACAGATGAAGCATATGATTGAGACGAAAGTATCGCAGGGAATCGTAAGTACCTATTTCGACAAGCTCCAGAAAAATCTGGAATTGGACGTAGCCATCGTGGGCGGCGGGCCTTCGGGTATCGTGGCGGCCTACTACCTCGCCAAGGCGGGGCTTCGGGTGGCGCAGTTCGACCGTAAACTCGCTCCCGGCGGAGGCATGTGGGGCGGCGCCATGATGTTCAACCAAATAGTGATTCAGGAGGAGGCGATGGATATCGTGCGCGAGTTCGGGATAAATTATGCCCCCTTCGGTGAAGGACTTTACGTGATGGATTCGGTGGAGAGCACTTCGGCGCTCCTTTATCATGCGGTACATGCCGGAGCGACCGTATTCAACTGCTATTCGGTGGAAGACGTGGTCTATAAGGAGAACCGCGTGAGCGGCGTCGTGGTGAACTGGACGCCGGTGCTGCGCGAAGGGCTGCATGTGGACCCGCTCAACATCCTGGCCAAGGTGGTCATCGACGGTACGGGGCACGACAGCGAAATAGCTGCCACGGTAGCCCGCAAGAACGGCGCGCGGCTCAATACCGAAACGGGGGGCGTCGTAGGCGAACGTTCGCTCGACGTGACCGCCGGCGAGGATGAAGTGGTGAAGGGTACCAAGGAGATCTACCCCGGACTTTATGTGTGCGGCATGGCCGCTTCGGCGGTTTCCGGTACGCCCCGCATGGGGCCGATATTCGGCGGGATGCTCATGTCGGGCAAAAAGGTGGCCGACGAGATAATCGCCTGTCTGAAAAAGTGATGCCCTGCGGCGTCCGCGTATTTGCCGCCCGCCAGAAAAGGCGGGCGGCTTCTTTTTTTCGTATGGTGCAGGCTGCGGAAAGGTGGGAAGGGGTGAAACACGGGG
>OJKQ01001146.1_pt1 | contig 13141 bp, 10 predicted proteins | sample 1596641 | NCBI WGS metagenome assembly OJKQ01 (sample SAMEA4350167, study PRJEB24818) | metagenome | biome: human; feature: gut; material: faeces | place: Denmark | collected 2013-09 | reverse complement strand
CCAATGAGCTGACCAAGCAGCTCCGGCAGGTCAAGCTGGGAAAAGAAAAGCTGGTGGATGCCGAGAGCGACATGACCGCCCTGCAAACACGAGATTTGATAGACCTCCTGGAAGGTGGGCCGGAATTTCTCGACAGCTTTGACGCAGAACTGTTTGGTGAATTCGTTGAAAAAATTATCATAGAGAGCAATGACTCCATCCGCTTCTGCCTGAAAAATGGGCTGGAGCTGCGGGAGTCCATAGAGAGGACGGTGCGGTGATGGGAAACCGGAAACAGCCCTTCGGCTACAAGATGGATCTGGGTGAGATTGTCATACAGGAATCAGAGGCGAAACTTGTGCAGGAGATTTTCCTCCGATACATCGCAGGAGGATCCTTGAATGAGTTGACCGAGTCGCTTCGCCAGCAGGATATCCCATACGACGAGGGACGTCTCTGGAACAAAAATATGGTCGCCCGTATTCTGGCGGACACACGCTATACCGGGGAGAAAGGATATCCCAAACTCATAGGTGAGGAGCAGCTCATTGCGGCAAATGAAAAACGCTCAAACAAACCCCAGCTTCCGAAAAAGACGGAAGCCCAAAAGGTGCTGCGCAGGCTCTGCGGTACACCGCTGTCTGAACGGGTGGAACAAAGTGTCACCGACCTGCTCAACAGCCTCGCAAATTGCCCGGACCGCATACGGCATCAACGCAGTCCTGCGCCAGCCACACATCCTAAAACGCAGGAGGCGCTGGATAATGCTCTGGAGCAGCAGCCAATCGACGAGGATAACGCCAAAGCGCTGATCCTCCGGCTTGCGGCAGAGCAATACGCTGCGCTGGGAAATGAAGAATATGAAACAACTCGTCTCCGGCACCTCTTCTCCGCCTTCGAATGTGTGGCGGAACTGAACGCTGATCTTCTGAAAAGCACCGTATCCGAGGTGCAGGTGACCCGCCAAAATGTCAAACTGCGATTAAAAAATGGGCAAGTCATAGAAAGGAGCGACCTGCAATGAAAGAGGATGCCCCAAGAGTAATTAAGATCCCGGCCAAGCCGGAAGCCACCCGCCAGGCAGAAGCACGCAGACAGCTCCGGGTGGCAGCTTACTGCCGAGTCTCCACCAAAGAGGAGGATCAGGCAAACAGCTATGAGGTGCAGAAAGAGTACTATACCGATAAAATCATGTCCAACACCGCTTGGACGATGGCAGGCATCTTTGCGGACAAGGGCATCACCGGAACCTCGGCCAAGAAGCGCGAGGACTTCATGCGGATGATCCGGCACTGCCGCCAGAAGAAAATCGATGTCATCCTGACCAAGTCGGTTTCTCGCTTCTCCCGCAACACGGTGGACTGCCTCTACTATATCCGGGCGCTCAAACAGCTTGGCATCGCAGTCATCTTCGAGAAGGAAAATATCAATTCTCTGGAGGAGGACAGCGAGCTGCGGATCACCCTCTCCGGTGCCTTCGCCCAATCTGAAAGTGAATCCATCTCCGCCAATGTCACATGGGGTAAGCGCCGCGCCATGGAAGCCGGAAAGGTCAGCATCCAATATAAAAAGCTGTATGGCTACCGCAAGGGTGAGGATGGTCAGCCGGAGATCATTCCGGAACAGGCGGAGATCGTCCGATGGCTCTATGAGCGCTATCTCACCGGAGCCAGCCTGCGGATGATCAAAGAGGAACTGGAACAGCAAGGCGTCAAGTGCTTCGATGATTCTCCGGAGTGGACCATTTCCCGCATCCGTAGCATCCTGCAGAATGAAAAATACTGCGGTGATGTGTTGATGCAGAAGACCTTCCGGCAGGACTTTATCAACCGCAAGGCCATCAAGAATACAGGCCAGCTTCCCATGTACCTCATTGAAAATCACCACGAGGGCATTGTCAGCCGTGAAAAGTATGATGCCGTACAGGCGGAGATGGCACGGCGGAATGCAGCAAAGAGTCCTTCTAAAAACGCAGTCACAGGGATGGCCTCCTACGCCAGCAAGTATGCGCTCTCGGAGCGGTTGGTCTGCGGTGAGTGCGGGACCCTGTATCGCCGTTGCACATGGACACGAAACGGTGAAAAACGAGTCGTGTGGCGCTGTGTGAGCCGATTGGACTACGGCAAGAAATATTGCCACAATTCACCCACATTGGATGAAGCGCCGCTCCAGCAAGCGATCCTCGCCGCTCTGAACAAGGCCATGGCCGACAAGAATAGCCTGATCCGGCAGATCACAGATGCCATGGAAACGGAGATCATCCCATTCCCCGGCGGCACGATGAGCCTTGGAGATATTGAACGCAGGCTGAGAGAACTGGAGCAGCAATTCCAAACACTGCTGGAAAAGGCCGCGGATGATCCGGCTGCCTATGGCGGTCAGTTCAAGGAGATACTGGACGAGCAAACCCTCCTGAAAGAAAGGCGTTCCGGGATCCTCGCAGATAACAAGGAACAGGCAAAAGCCAACCAGCGCATCATGGATGCCGCACAGACCTTGGAAAACGCATCACTCCACATTACAGAGTGGGACGAGAGTGCCGTCCGCCAACTGGTGGAGACAGTAAAAATCCTATCCAAGGATGAGGTCGCAGTCACCCTGAAGGGTGGCATTGAGATTTGCCAGAAAATTATGTACTGAAAGAAGGTGGAAAGATGATTTTTGTAACCGGTGATTGCCACGGAAACTTTGAACGCTTCAAGCCGAAATATTTCCCGGAGCAGGCACAAATGACAAAGCGGGACATCGTGATTTGTGCCGGAGACTTTGGTGGTGTGTGGTTTGGAGACGGCCGTGACGAGGCTGCATTGGACTGGCTGGAAAGTCTTCCGTTCACGCTGGCCTTCGTCTGCGGGAATCATGAGAACTACGACGCACTGGAACGATATCCGGTGAAAGACTGGCACGGCGGCAAGGTACACCGCATTCGCTCTCATGTCCTGCACCTGATGCGTGGACAGGTCTTCGAGCTGGAAGGCTATCACTTCTTCACCATGGGCGGAGCAAAAAGCCATGATACGGAGGACGGCATTCTGGAACCGGGTGCTCCGGATTTTGAGCGAAAGTTCCTGATGCTGCAGAGAAAGCCCCGAGCGAGGTATCGCATCAATCACATTTCGTGGTGGGCGCAGGAGATGCCTTCTGAGGAGGAGTACGCTGAAGCACGGAAAAATCTGGCCAAGGTCGATTGGGCGGTGGACTATGTTATCACGCACTGCGCTCCCACCAGCATTGCTCTCATGGAAAACCGCCACAATGAGGCAGACCCGCTCACAGATTTCCTGCAGGAGGTCAAGGAGAGAGCACATTATCACTACTGGCTGTTCGGCCATTACCACGACAACCGGGCCATTGATGAAAAGCACATACTGCTCTGGGAGCAGATCGTACAAGTTATCTGAAACAGGTCAAGGCAGAGAAAAACACGGCGATGTTACCGTGCTTTTCTCTGCCTTGAGCGTTGAATCAGGCGCTGTGCGCCGGAAAGGAGAAACTATGAATATCCGAAAGGCTGTGGACTACAGCACAATGTTTGCCACACTGGAATCTGTCATGAAAGCAGATCTGCCGCAGATGGAGCTGTACTGCGAAATCGGCAAGGCCGTCTGTGCCCACTCGGAAAAGGGTGCAGCGGTAGCTGCTGCGGAGTTCATAAAAGAACAATACCCGGATATGACCGGCTTCTCTCCGCGCAATGTGCGCCGGATGCGGGATTTCTGGCAGTTGTACAGCGGCACGCCGGAACTGCTTGGCGAAGCGCTTCACTTGAATTGGACACAGAACGTTGTGATCATGGAGGCAGAGCTGCCCGCAGAGGAGCGCCGCTGGTACATCCGGCAGGCTACAGCACGGAATCTATCCAAGGCGGAGCTTCTGCGAATGATCGAGGATTCTGCGTATCTGGAAAGTGTTCTCGACGAAAAGGTCGATGTGTGGTATAATGAGGGCAACGATGAGATTTCGGAGAGAACGCAGTATGAAGAGGATCCTGTTTATCTGTCATGGCAATATCTGCCGCAGCCCCATGGCCGAGTTCGTGATGAAGGACTTGGTAAAAAAGGCGGGACTGGCATCGCAATTTCATATCGAATCAGCGGCTACCAGTCGGGAGGAGATCGGCAACCCGGTCTATCCTCCGGCACGGCGCAAGCTGGCCGAGCACGGGATCTCCTGCGAAGGCCATGCTGCACGGCAGTTGACAAATCGGGATTACGACGAATACGATCTCCTGATCGGCATGGACCAGGCCAACCTCCGGGATATGTACCGCATCTGCGGCGGCGACTATGCCGAAAAGATGTCCCTCCTGATGGATCACACCGCTCGTCCCGGCAATGTGGCGGACCCATGGTACACCGAGGACTTCGAGGCGACCTGGCAGGATGTGCTGGAGGGGTGCCAAGGACTTTTAAAAGAGTTAACTGCTGGGAGGTGCGGTGAAGATGGATAAGCTAATTGTTCGCGGAACAGAGATCAATGTGCAGTGGGATCTCAAGCGTGATGACTTTCTCAGCTTGACAGACATTGCAAAAATCAAGGATAATGACAATCCACGGTACATCATTCAAAACTGGCTTCGCAATAGAAACACCATCGAGTTTCTCGGTGTGTGGGAAACACTCTACAATCCAGATTTTAACCGTGTCGAATTCGATGCGTTTAGAAGTCAAGCAGGGCTGAACAGCTTTGTGATGACGCCACAGAAGTGGGTGGATGCGACCGGCGCCATTGGCATTGTTTCCAAGGCTGGCCGCTATGGTGGAACCTACGCCCATAAGGAAATCGCGTTTGAGTTTGCCTCATGGATCTCCGTGGAGTTTAAACTTTACCTGGTCAAAGAGTTTGAGCGGCTCAAGACCGAGGAAATGAAACAGCTTGGCTGGGATATCAAGCGCAACCTTGCCAAGATCAATTATCGCATTCATACGGATGCCATCAAAGAGAATTTGATTCCGCCTGAACTGTCTGCCCGTCAGATATCCTTGGTCTATGCCAACGAGGCTGATGTTCTGAACATGGCTCTGTTCGGCATGACGGCCAAGCAGTGGCGGGATTCCCATCCGGATCTCAAGGGGAACATCCGGGACTATGCGAATGTATCGCAGCTTGTGTGCCTGTCAAACTTGGAAAATCTGAATGCCGTGTTCATTAATGAAGGAATATCGCAGCCTGAACGGCTGGCAAAGCTCAACGCCATTGCTATTAGCCAGATGAAGGTGCTGACGGAGGATCACAGGATTCTGCAGCTTGATGCGGCTGATGATACAGGGAAGCCAGAGTAAAGCTTGAAGAGTCGTTTCGCACATCGTAATTTTCTGGTCGGGGGTTCGAAAATCTATCCGTTATGAGATGTGATATAATAAAAAGCGGGCCATTGAGGTGAGAACATGAATAGCTTGCAACCTCCTTTTTCTGATATCGTCGGAGAAAGCAGTCCTGTCCAAAAAGCAATTAAAATGATATGGGAAATCTTTGCGAATCATCCATTACCCAATAATAAATCGATTGCATCGCAGTCAGCCGCTGAACAAATAGTATTACATCTGCTTGGAACCATGAATAGTATTGGAATGATCAATGCTGCTGGTTACCACTCTGCTGCTGTAACTCTCATGAGATCGATAGAAGACGCCTTAGACTGCTTGTTCGCAGTAGTTCAAAGTGACATAAATGCAAATAAATGGCTTAATGGCGAACTCAAGGCAAGCCAAGCAGCAAGAACGTGGACAGCAGATAAGGTGGTTGATCAATCCATTCCGCTTGGAGACTACAGAAAAAATATCAGACATGGACTAAACAAGTACAGCCACTGTTCTCCGAATCAGACAAGCTGGAATATTTATCGAAAAAGTGACGAGAAGGGCATGTGTAGACTTGAACTTAATTATCAGCATGCAGTAATAAGTAAAAATGGATACTATATTGATAGGTATCTTTGCATTCATTTATATGAGCTTATGGATAGTTTACCTCTTTACTATAGCGAGTATTTTGCAGATAAGGAGGAGCGAAGAAAACTCTTTGAAAAGCTAAAATATGATATCGAAACAATCATTAAAGACTTTTTGAATAGCATTGGGAGCGATAAGTTATACATGGATACTCCTCCTGAGCTTGAAGGGCTTAGCAACAGGAAATAACCCATAGAAATAAAAATCTATAGTGTTGAGTTATGACAGAAAAAGAGACACGCGAGCGCGTGTCTCTTTTTTCGTGTCTCTTTTTCGGAGACGCCGATGGCGAAGATTGAAAACCGAGAGCGGAAGCCCAGACGTCGCGGACTGCATGTTGCTCGCGGCGATTTTTCATGCTCCGCATCCCAAAATCATCGTGCATTCATCTGCTGCACCTCCTTTCCAAACCGAGCCTGCTCCGTTGGGCTTCGATCAGCTGATTGCCGGTGTCAGCCCGGATACTGCACGGCCTGCAGTCGGGGCACATCCGCATCGGCACGTTTTCGAGCGTGGCCACGCACTGGCTGCCGTATATCCTGCAGGCATTCTCGCGCGACTATCCGGGCATTGACTATGAGCTGCTGCCCGGCCGGGCGCATATTTCGGCCGCGACGCGCCAGTTCCTGCGCTATCTGGACCGGCGGAATGCGCTGGAAGCCCCCGCCGGCTGCACGGGATTTGACAATCAGGCGTGATTTGTGTATAATCACTACAAAATCTCTGATTTTTTGTGAAATCTGTCCTCCGGCCTCCGGAGACAGGGAGGGAAGCAACGTGACATACACTGTGGACGACACGATGAAGAAGCTGCTCGGCGCGCCGGAGGCGGTCGCGGTCCTCGAGCGGTTCTTCCCCAAGATCCTGAAGAATCCGGCCCTGCAGATGACCGCTGCCATGACGCTGCGCCAGGTGGCCGGGTTTGCCCAGTCGGGCCTGACGGCCGACTCGCTCGCGGAGATCGACGCGCAGCTGCGCGCGCTCCCGTCGTCCGATGCCTGAGCCATTTCCACGCGCCCCCGGTATCTTGCCGGGGGCCGTCTGCTGGATACCATTCTGAAAAGGACTGAGGTCATTCTATGGACAACACGTTACCGCCGCTCAAGCGCATTGCCGCCATCCACGATCTGTCCGGGCTCGGCAAGTGCTCGCTGACCGTGGCGCTGCCGGTCATCTCCGCCACGGGCGTGGAGTGCGCCTGCATTCCGACGGCCGTGCTCAGCACGCACACGGGCGAGTTCACCGGCTGGACGTTCCGCGATCTGTCGGACGATATGCTGTCCATCGCGCACCACTGGCAGCGCATCGGCGTGCGCATCGACGGCGTGTATTCCGGCTACCTTGCTTCGCCGGAGCAGGCGCAGCTGCTCGCGCAGACGCTTGACTGCATCGCCGCGCCGGATACCCTCGTCGTGATCGACCCGGTCATGGCCGACAACGGCAGCTATTATTCCAAGATCGACGACCGGATGTGCGTAGCCTTCCGCCGCCTGCTCTCGCGCGCGGACGTCATCACGCCGAACGTTACGGAGGCGGCGCTGCTGGCTGGTCTGCCGTACGAGCCCGGCACGCACAGCGACGCCTATCTCGCGCAGCTGTTTCAGGCGCTCGGCGCGCTCGGCGCCGGCATCGTGACGGTCACGGGCGTGCGCCCGCAGCCGGACGTGATCGGCAATGTCGCCTGCGACTGCCGCACGGGGGAGATGCACGTGAGCATGCGTCCGGCGCATCCCGGCGTGTTTTACGGCACGGGCGATGTGTTCGCCTCCGCCCTCGCCGCGCTGCTCGTGCGCGGCGCTCCGCTGAGCGCCGCCCTCGAAACGGCCACCGCGCTCACGGACGAGAGCATCTGCCGCTCGCTCTGGCGCGACACGCCGCGCCGCTTCGGCGTGGACTTTGAGGGCGCGCTGCCGGCGTATATCCGCCGCGTGGAAAAGATATTTGAAGCATGAAAAAGTTACAAAATTCGACCCGACGGGATCCGATCTTGATTCCGATGGGTCGATTTTTGTTACCGTTTTTCGACGCTGTTTTGCAGGAATATGTCACCGTGCGGTACACGCGGCGAGAAAAAGACGCGCGGTTGATTTCCTGACGAAGCGTCTGATTTTTTGCAGAACCGGCGCGAAAATGCTTGCATTTCCTTGAAGTTGTGGAAAAAAGTTAAGGAAAATTGCGGGAAAATTCGTTTTCGCGGTTGACATCGTGTTTTGGATATCGTATGATACAAAAGAATCCGTAATTGTTTATGTTAACTTTGCGCCGTTACACGCAAAAATGACAAGGAAGCGCATTTTGTTACTGTTTTTTAACTTTTTGTGTAACCGGTTTTGATCGGGCGCGCAGAGGAATCCCGGGCGGGAGAGCCGTCCGATGAGGGGCTGGGGTATGAAGAAGTCGTTTATGGAGCGTCTGGCGGCGTTCATTGTGGACAAACGGCGGCTGTTTGTGGTGCTGTTTGCCGTGGCGTGCGTGCTGTCGATCTTCTCGGCGAGCAAGACGGACGTCAACAATGAGCTGACCGATTATCTGCCGGACTCCACGCAGACGCGCCAGGGGCTGGAGATCATGAACCGTGAGTTCATTACTTACGGGGATGCGAAGGTTATGGTGTCCAACGTGACGCTCGCGCAGGCGGAGGAGCTTGCCGAGATGCTGCGCGGTGTGGACGGCGTCAAGGACGTGGAATTTGAAAAGGACACACACCATTATAATAGTGCCTCGGCGCTCTTTGAGGTCACGTTTGACGGCGAGAAGCTCGACGAGATCAGCATTCAGGGCGTGAAGAACGTCCGCGCGGCGCTCAGCGGCTATGATACCTATATCACAACCGAGATCGGCAACCCGACCGGCGAGATCCTCGAGCATGAGATGCGCATCGTGCTCATCATCCTCATGTGCTCGATCTTCGTGGTGCTCCTGCTCACGAGTCGTACTTACGCGGAGGTCCCGGTGCTCATCATCACCTTTGGCGTGGCCGTCTGGGTCAACAAGGGCACGAACTACTGGTTCCATGAGGTCTCGTTCATCACCAACTCCATCGCGGCGGTGCTGCAGCTCGGTCTCGGCATCGACTACGCGATCATCATGTGCCACCACTACACGGAGGAGCGCGAGCTTTTCGCGCCCCGTGAGGCGACCATCCGTGCGCTGACGCTGGCCATTCCGGAGATCTCGGCCTCGAGCCTGACGACGATCTCGGGCCTGCTTGCGCTCTCGTTCATGAAGATCAAGATCGGCGAGGACATGAGCCTTGTGCTCATCAAGTCGATCCTGTTTCTGATGCTGACGGTGTTTTTCCTGATGCCGGCGCTCATCATGTACATGAGCCCGTGGATCGACAAGACGCACCACCGCAAGTTCCTGCCGCGCATCGACGCGCTCGGCCGCTTTGCCATCCGCAGCCGTTATGTCGTGCCGCCGATCTTTCTGGTCATCATTGTTGCGGGCTTCCTGCTGAGCAGCAAGTGCCCGTACGTGTTCGGCTACAGCACGCTCGACACCATCAAGCAAAACGACTATAAGATCGCCGAGAAGAAGATCAACGCCACCTTCGGCGAGACGAACCAGGTCGTGCTCATCTTCCCGTTCACGGACTTTGAGAGCGAGGCGAGCCTGCTCGACGATCTCAACGAGCTCAAGGGTGTCGATCACATTCAGGCGCTCGCGGGCGAGGAGGCCAAGGACGGCTACATGGTCACCGATTCGCTCACGCCGCGCAAGTTTGCCGAGCTCACGGATATCGACATCGGCGTGTCGCGCGCGCTCTACACGGCCTACTGCACGGCAAACGATGATTATACGAAGGCCCTCGGCCAGCTCGTGGATCTGAGCAATATTGACAACTGCTCCGTGCCGCTCATCGACATGTTCAAGTTCCTGTATGAACAGCGCGACATCTACCGCTCGAAGATCGATGCTGAGACCATGAACGACCTCGAGGAGATGTATGACCGCCTCATCGACGGCGAAAAGCAGCTGCATTCCGAGCATTACTCGCGCATGATCCTCTATCTCAACCTCCCGGTCGAGAGCGAGGAGACCTACGATTACCTGACGGTCATCAAGGGCGCCGTCGGCAAATACTACGACGAGTCCTATTTCGTCGGCGAGACGGCCAAGGACAAGGACTTTTCCGACGCCTTCAGCACGGACAACACGCTCATCAGCATCCTCACGGTCGTGTTCGTCATCCTCGTGCTGCTGGTGACGTTCAAGTCGGTCGCGCTGCCGCTGCTGCTCATCCTCGTGATCCAGGGCAGTGTGTGGATCAACTTCTCGTTCCCGGCGCTCCTGCACAACAACCTGTATTTCCTGGCGTATCTGATCGTCAGCGCCATCATGATGGGCGCCAACATTGACTACGCCATTGTCATCTCGAGCCGCTACCTCCGGCTCAAAGAGGAGATGCCCTATAAGGAAGCCATGATCGAGGCGCTCAACCAGGCATTCCCCACGGTCGTGACCTCCGGCACGATCCTCGCCGCAGCCGGCATGTCCATCGGCTTTTTGTCCTCGGAGAACACGGTCGCGTCCATCGGCATCTGCCTGGGCCGCGGCACGCTGATCTCGATGGTGCTGGTCATGTGCGTCCTGCCGCAGATCCTGCTGCTGGGCGATTCTCTGGTTGAAAAAACATCCTTTACGATTGGCCACCACGCCGCGCCGCAGCATCTGCAGGGGGCCATGCGTGTCAATGGACACGTGCGCGGCTATATCAACGGTTACGTCGATGCGGAGATCCACGGCCGCGTGAACGGCACGGTCAGCGCTTCGATCGATATCGGAAATGTGCAGATGGAGGAGGCTCCGGCGCAGACTGTGCCGGCGGCGGATCTGCACGGTGAGGAGGGTTCCGATGAAAAGAAATAATGTGCGCCGTCTGCTTGCGCTGGTGCTCGTGGCGGCCCTGTGCCTGCTCTGCGGCGCGGCTGCCCAGCCGAACGCCACGGAGATCCACATCTACTCTGCGGACGATCTCGTGCAGCTGAGCAAAAGCTGCAAGCTCGATACATACTCGCAGGGCAAGACGGTCTATCTGGACAATGATGTGGACCTGAGCGGGTCGGACTTTGTGCCGATCCCGACCTTCGGCGGCATGTTCGAGGGGCAGGGCCACACGGTCAGCGGGCTGGAGCTCTCGGGCGATGCGTCCCATATGGGCCTGTTTCGCTATGTACAGGCGGTCGGTACGGTCCGTGATCTGAAGATCACCGGCAACATCGACGCTGCCGGTACCCTCAATGAGATCGGCGCTGTCGTCGGCACGAACTACGGCACGATCTCTGGCTGCTCGTTCAACGGCACGATCTCCGGCGAGAACAACGTCGGCGGCATCGCGGGCACGAACGAAAGCAGCGGCATGATTTATAACTGCAAGACCGAAGGCTTTGTCGAGGGCGACCATTACGTCGGCGGCATCGTCGGGCAGAACATCGGCACGATCTCCTACTGCTCGAACACCACGGGCGTGAACATCAACGCCAGCGAGGCCGTTGACAGCGCGGAGGATCTCGACTCTCTGACGCTCCCGACCGCCTCCGACGACGAGGACGACGATGCGCCGAAGAAGGCCAACACGTCCACGGACGTCGGCGGCATCTGCGGCTTCTCGTCCGGCGTCATCATCGGCTGCACGAACTGGGGCGGCGTCGGCTTTGAGCACGTCGGTTACAACATCGGCGGCATCGTCGGCCGCCAGAGCGGCCTGGTCTCCGGCTGCACGAACTGGGGCACGGCCTCCGGCCGCAAGGACGTCGGCGGCATCTGCGGCCAGATGGAGCCGTTCATCACGCTCGATGTGGAGTCCGGTTCGATCGGTGCGATGGCCAAGGAGCTCAATACGCTCCATGATCTGATGGATACCCTGCTCAACCACACGGGCGCTGCAGCGTCGTCCCTGGCCGCCACGGTTGGCGTGCTCAGCGACAGCGCGGCCCGCGCCACGGAGAGCGCGCGCTATGTGGCCGAGCGCACCACGGACTACGTGGACAACACGGTCTCGACCGTCAACGAAGTGTTCATCCGCATCAACACGGCGGAGAAAATGCTCGCTCCCGCGATCACGGAGTTTTCCACGGCGGCCGTGTCGCTCGACAAGGCGATCGACTACTTCAACAAGGGCTTTGATTATCTCGACATCGTCGATGAAATGACCGAGGCCGACAAGACGGCGTTCAAGGACGCGGCCAAGGACCTGAGTGTCTCGTCCGACCAGCTCAACGCGGCCATGGACTACTGCGCCTGGCTCATGAAGGTCATGGACAACGCCTACGGTACCGGCTCTTACGACCTGATCGCCAGCCGTCCGGACAACTGGCAGCAGATGTCCGATAAGTACGGCTATGAGTACAACCCCGACAACCTCGGCACCTATGAGTCGCAGCGTGACGCCCTGCTCAAGGGCATGGGCGACGCCGCCAAGGCGATCGGCGCGATCTCCGGCGATATCTCCACGATGACAAAGATCATCAATCTGTACTACCTCACTGAGGACTCCACCGGCCACACCCGCCTGGATTACATGAGCGCCGCGTTCAAAAATGCGTTCGACGCGCTCAAAGCTTCGAGCGGCAACTTCTCGACCGGCATGAGCTACCTCGACCAGGTCACGAAATACCTTGCCAGCAACGATCCGCTGGATCTGCCCGATATCAGCAGCGATTACCGCACCGCGATGGAGCAGATGTTCGACGATCTCGGCAGCATTTCGGCCGGCCTGTCCCGCCTGAGCGTGGAGACGGCCACCTACAGCAACCAGATCGTCAGCGACATGAAAGCGGTCAACGACCAGTTCAACGTCGTCATGATGCGCCTGTGTGATATCCTCGAGCTTGCCCTGAGCAAGGACAAGAAGGACATCATTGAGGACGTCTCGGAGGAAGAGCTCTCGAGCACGACGGACGGCAAGGTCTATAACTGCGACAACTACGGCAAGGTCGACGGCGACGTCAATGTCGGCGGCGTTGCCGGCACGATGGACATCGAATACGATTTCGACCCGGAGAGCGACTCCAACGTCATCAAAGACTCCACGCTGACGGCCAAGTACTTCACCAAGTGCGTGCTGCTCGACAGCAAGAACTACGGCGACGCCACCTCGCGCAAGGACTGCGCCGGCGCAATCTGCGGCTACGCGGATCTGGGCGTCATCAGCGGCTGCGAAGGCTATGGCACGGCCGAGAGCACGGCGGGCGATTACGTCGGCGGCG
>OJKQ01001139.1_pt1 | contig 13293 bp, 8 predicted proteins | sample 1596641 | NCBI WGS metagenome assembly OJKQ01 (sample SAMEA4350167, study PRJEB24818) | metagenome | biome: human; feature: gut; material: faeces | place: Denmark | collected 2013-09 | reverse complement strand
AGCATACACTGTCGCATTACAAATTGTTCCCTGTCTACTATTGTGCTCTGTGGCTGATGTTTTATAATCTTAGCGCCACCCCCCGGTTCTACATCTCTCTATTCGTCGGCAGCGTCAGATGTGTCTAAGACACAGCCCCAACTCCATCCCCAGTTGAAGCCCCAGCTCCATCCCCAATAGGGCGAGTAGTAACTTCCGAAATAGAAACCGGGATTCCAATAGTAGGGGCTGCTCCAGTAACTCCACGGCGTGAGATAGACGGGATTGACGATGACATTCCCTCCCACGATGGAGATGTCGTAGAACCCCGGGCCGTAGACGCCGTCCACGAAGAAAGCCGTGTCGTAGTAATAGTCGTAATAACTGGACGGACGGACATAGTACGGGTCTTCGAACATGCTCAGCCGCCGCAAGTAGGCACTTTCGTATCCGTCGCGGTAACCGTCTATGTAGCTGTCCGAATAACCGTCGTCTATTCCCTCCAATATGATGCCGTCCTCGGCGTCGGCCTGTGCCAGCATGGCTTCGATGCCCGCACGGCGGGCTTCCGCTTCGGCCTGTTCTATTTCCGCCTGCCTGCGTTCGGCCTGCGCTATGGCCTGCCTGTCATGCGTCCCGTACATGTTGTCGTAATACGGGGAGGCGGATGCGGCATAGCGGGAAGCGGTACATCCGGCGGTCAGCACGGCGGCGAGTCCGGCCAGCGCCGCTCCCAAATATTTAATCATCTTTCTCATAGCTGTAAGCGTTATGTTATGGTTCCCTCTTTCGTTATGATAACGCAGGAATCCGTTTTCTGTTTTGTAACCCGCACCGCGGAATGTATATATATAAGACGCTGCGGTTCCCTTTTTTGTTGCATCATAATTTGTGCCACCTCCGCCGGTGTCGCTTATCCAAAGCTACGAAAAATATTCCGCCGGGCGGAGCTCCGGCGGACGAGCCGGAAAAAATGGGGGGTGAAGTGCGGCCCGGACCGGTTTTTGTCCCGTACGGGCTAAAATTTATGTTGTTTAAACGGATTTAAACGGATTCTGAGTACCTTTGTCACTTGCAAAGATAAATATTTCTTACAACATACGATTATGGCAAAAGAGTTAAAGGAGTTGACCAGCCGTGCCGAGAATTATTCGCAATGGTACAACGACCTCGTGGTGAAGGCGGGTCTTGCCGAAAGTTCGGCTGTTCGCGGATGCATGGTGATAAAGCCATACGGATATGCCATCTGGGAGAAGATGCACAGGGCTTTGGACGACATGTTCAAGGAGACGGGCCATGTCAATGCCTATTTCCCGCTTTTCATACCCAAGTCGTTTTTCAGCCGTGAGGCCGACCATGTGGAGGGTTTCGCCAAGGAGTGCGCCGTGGTGACGCACTACCGCCTGATGAACAATCCCGACGGGGAGGGTGTCGTCGTGGACCCGGATGCGAAACTCGAAGAGGAGCTTATCGTGCGTCCGACCTCCGAAACCATCATCTGGAATACGTACAAGAACTGGATACAGTCTTACCGTGACCTGCCTATCCTTATCAACCAGTGGGCCAATGTAGTGCGTTGGGAGATGCGTACCCGGCTCTTTCTCCGTACAGCCGAATTCCTCTGGCAGGAGGGGCATACGGCGCATGAAACCAAGGAACAGGCGCTGGAAGAGGCAGACAAAATGATAAACGTCTATGCCCGTTTCGCGCAGAACTGGATGGCGCTGCCGGTTATCATGGGGCGCAAGACGGCCAACGAACGTTTTGCCGGTGCGGAGGAGACTTTCACCATCGAGGCGCTCATGCAGGACGGTAAGGCGCTTCAGAGCGGTACGTCGCACTTCCTGGGACAGAACTTCGCCAAGGCGTTCGACGTGCAGTTCGCCGGTCGGGACGGCAAGCTCGATTACGTATGGGCGACCTCGTGGGGAGTTTCGACGAGGCTGATGGGGGCGCTCATCATGGCGCATTCGGACGACAACGGGTTGGTGCTGCCGCCCCGGCTCGCACCCACGCAGGTGGTGATGATACCTATTTATAAAGGCGAGGAGGAGCTTCGCCGCATGGTGGGCGAGATGGAGACCGTCGCCGCGAAGCTGAAGGCCAAAGGCATTACCGTCAAGATAGACGACCGCGACAACGTCCGTTCCGGATTCAAGTTCGCCGAGTACGAACTGAAGGGATTCCCGGTGCGCATCGTGATAGGGCCGCGCGACCTGGCCGCCGGAACGGCGGAGGTGATGCGCCGCGATACGCTCGAAAAGGAGACGGTACCGATAGCGGGTATCGAGGATTACGTGAACAGGCTGTTGGCCGAGATACAGGACAATATCTACCAGAAGGCGCTTAAATTCCGCGATTCCATGATTACCAAGGTGGATACCTTCGAGGAGTTTACCCGCGTGCTGGACGAGAAGGGCGGATTTGTGCTCGCGCCGTGGGACGGTACGACCGAAACGGAAATCCGCATCAAGGAGCTTACGAAAGCGACGATACGCTGCATCCCGTTCGATTCGATGGAAGAGGGAGGCGTGGATATGCTGACGGGCAAACCTTCGCAGCGGAGGGTGCTTTTCGCAAGGAGCTATTGATATCGCCTCGGCTCGCTTTGTCGAGGTGCAAGAGCGGTTTTCGGAGGGGTCGGCTTTGCAAAGCCGACCCCTCCGCTGTCTGATGCTTCGGGGGGAGAGGCTGCCGCCGGGTACCGGTTCCGTTCGCGGCGCAAAAAAAGCCCCGGCCCGTCCTGTGGGCGGACGGTATCGGGGCAAGGAACCCGGTTGCACGGAAACGTTTCAGAGCTTCGTGCGTTTGAGGGTATAGTTGAGTTTGGAATCGGCTCGTTTGAGGTCTTTGCCGACCATCGTCAGGCTGCCGTCTTTCTCCTTCAGGAAATAGTGGACGGTACTGTCGTCGGAGGGGGTGAGCTCCAGGTATTCCGTCCCTTTATTCGGACCCTCGCCCTGGAGAGTGACGAAACGCCCCGTTTCGGTAAATATCGCATCCCGGCCGTTTTCTCCTTCGATATAGGTCGTTACGAGCGCATAGACACCCCGCGTGACACCCTCCTGCCGGACGATGGTAAGGTCGTAGTCGATGCCGGGACCGTCGGCGGCCGGCAACATGCCCGTGTAGCGTTCATTGATGACCGCACCGGCTTTCGGGTCTTTTACCAGCGAATCCGCAATTTTTATCCGCGTGGCTTCGAGGTTGTGGTCGCCCTCGACGGTGGTGAGCTCTATCGTCTCCTTATAGACGCTCTCCTTCTGCGCCTTTTTGTTCCTGTTTCCGCAGGAGCACAGCAGCGCGCCGCACAGGGCGGCGATGACAATGAGTCTGGTTTTCATAATCATGTATTTTTGGTTTGTATTAATCGGCGGACGCACCGCACGTTTCGGGTACACCCGTTTCCTGTTTCGTGTCAAATTCCGTGCCTTTCCGCCGCCGCGCCAGTTCGTTGATGAAGTCGCTCAGGACGTTCATGTAGTTGATGAATGCCTCGTAGCTCGACGGATAAGGGTTTTCGCCGGTCTGCTGGCCGTCGTCCGTGAACCATTTGGTGGCCATCCAATAAAAGTTGTCGGCCGTCTGCAGGAAATTCCAGACGTGGTTGAAATCGGGGTCGCCGAGCTGCCGGACGTTTCCGGCCTGGGCATAGAGTTTGCCGAAGGCTTCCTGCTGGAGTTCGTTGCCAAGCCAGGCAGATAGGTCGCGTTCTTCGTCGGCCCACGTCACTTCGTGGTTCGCGTAGAGTACCCCGACGGGCTGGTGACGTGCGGCGCTCTCCGATACGGTAGCGAATTCGAAACGGTCCGAGGCGGCTGCCCCTTCGGCGAAGGCGCGGAGGAAATCGAATATTCCCGTGTCGGCCCGCTGCCACGAGCCGAATGCTTCGTAATCCGTACAGAGATTGACCACCTCGCCCCGGTCACCCGCTATCCATTCGAGGAACTTGTCGGCCGTCAGCGGCCATTCCGACCACCTGCGGTCGGAGAAGCGGAACGCCAAATCGTCGCTCAGGCGGTAGTTGCGCAGCAACAGACGCAGTTTCTGGTTCGTGGCACCCGCATAGACGTAGTTGGGACTTTTCCAACCGAGCAGGTGCTTGGCGCCTTCGGCCAGCATGGTCTTGTAGCCGAGCGAAGCGACCGTCTCGCCTATCGAATCGGAGTAGAGCATCGCGGTGTTGAAGAAGGCGTCCGGCGTCTGGCCGAACTCCTCCCGTATCATCTCCGCATGGCGCTGCACTTCGGCGGTGAACTCCTCTCGGCCCGCCAGAGCGGCGAGCGAATAGGAGTAGGTGCCGCCGACGAACTCTGCGCACCCGGTGGCGGCCAGTTTTCTGAAGCCGCGCAGTACGTCGGGAGCGTAGGAGCGCATCTGCTCCAGGGCTGTCCCCGAGATGTAGAAACTGACGCGGAGTCTTCCTCCGGTGGATTTTATCAGCTCCAGCAGCAGGTCGTTCATGGGCAGGTAACACTCCGCCGCCGCGCGCTGCATGAGGGTGCGGTTGCGGGCGTCGTCGAGGTAGTTGTGGTCGATGCCCATGTTGAAGAACCGATAGGTCTTCAGCCGCATGGGTTGATGCACCTGGAAAAATAATGAGATGGTTTTCATATATGGCAACTTTTATCGTTTCGGTTCGTATCCTTTCCGCCGGCTGCGGCGGGTCAGGCAGGCGGTACCGTCGGGTGCCGGTCCGCTCTATCGGCTGCCGGTTCCGGCGAGCTGTTCATAGACCGCCTTTACCTTTGCCGCAGCGTTGCTCCACTTGATGCCCGTGACCTCCTCGTGTCCCTTGCGGGAGAACATGCGCGCCAGGGCGGGGTAGGTGACAAGGGCGTAGATAGCGTCGGCCATGGCATCCACGTCCCAATAATCCACCTTCAGCGCGTAGTCGAGCACTTCCGCGACGCCCGACTGTTTGGAGATGATGACCGGTACGTTGGATTTCATCGCCTCCAGCGGGGATATGCCGAAAGGTTCCGAGACCGACGGCATGACATAGACGTCGCTCATGGCGAACATGCGGTTCACCTCGGCACCCTTCAGGAATCCGGTGAAGTGGAAACGGTCGGAGATACCGAGCGTCGCCACACGCCTGACTACGTGGTGCATCAGGTCGCCGCTTCCGGCCATGACGAAACGGACGTTCGGGACCCGTCGGAGCACCTTCGCCGCCGCTTCGACGAAGTAATCCGGCCCCTTCTGGTAGGTGATGCGTCCCAGAAAGGTCACGATTTTGTCGTCCAGGCCGCGTACCGCCTCGCCCTCGTCGTTCTCCGAAAAACGGACGGCATTGTGGACGGTAACCACCTTTTCGGGCGGAATGCCGTACTTCGTTATGACGATGTTGCGTGTCAGGTTGCTTACGGCTATCACCCGGTCGGCAGCCTCCATGCCCGCCCGTTCGATGTCGTAGACGGCGCGGTTGATGTGTTCGCCGCTGCGGTCGAACTCCGTGGCGTGCATGTGTACCACGAGCGGTTTGCCCGACACGGCTTTGGCCGCCATGCCGGCATAGTAGGTGAGCCAGTCGTGGGCGTGGATGACATCGAATTTGCCCGCCAGGTCGCGGGCTACCTGCGCGGCCACCGTGGCGTAGCGGGCCACCTCTTCCATCAGGTTGGCGCCGTACCGCCCTGAAAAGTTGTAGCGTTCGCGCCAGACCTCTCCCGGGAAGGTACGCTTTTCGCCTGCCTTCCTGTAGGCCTCACCCAGCGAGGCGAACTCCTCCGGCGAAGAGTAGGGGACGAGGTTGGAGTCTATCTGGATGAACGAAACCCGTTTCCATAACTCTCCGGCGTATTCGCCGCTTTCGTAGAGCGCCTCCACGTCGCTGGCATTCACGATGCGGACGAACCGCTGGTCTTCGTCGCCGTAGGCTTTCGGAACGACGAAGATGACCTCCACGCCGTTCCGGGCGAGCCCGCGCGTCAGTCCGTAGCTCGCCGTACCCAGTCCGCCCGCGATGTGGGGCGGAAACTCCCATCCGAACATCAGTACCCTCATGTTTCCCTCCTCTTTTTGTCTCTTTGCTGCCGTATGTGTTTCTGCATGGTGTATCCTTTGCGTTTTCGGAACGTGCCCCGCACTTTCCGAAGCCTTCTATTCCCTCTCTTTCCAGTAGTCAATCATGTCGCGGATGCGGAGCAGCGCCCCTACGCTCCAAGCCTGAGAGATGGCACCGCGCTGCGCATGGGGCGGGTCGCCGTCGTATATCTCCGGTACCGAGCCTATGCCGTAGCTGCTGATATCCTCCTCGAAGGCGGCGAGCAGCTCTTCCGCTTCCCGTACGAACGCTGCTCCGCGCAGGTCGAATCTCGCCTTGACATAGTGTTCGAGCGGCCATACCCATACCGTTCCCTGATGGTAGGCCGCGTCGCGCGTGGGCTGGTCGCCTTCGTAGCGCCCCTTGTAGAGCGGATTCCGGGGTGAGAGCGTGCGCAGACCCCGCGAAGTCAGCAGATGCTGCCGGACGGTGTCCAGAACGGAGAGCTGCATCGCTTCGTCGGGCATCTTGTAGGCGAGCGAACAGGCGAGTACCTGGTTGGGGCGTATGAAGGTGTTCTGCGTACCGTCGGCAGCGACGTAATCGGCCAGGTATCCGCCGTCGTCGTACCAGAACATCGTGAGAAACGAATCGCGTACGAGGGCGGGTATATCGTGCCACGCTTCGACGAATTGCCTGTCGCCGAACTGTTCGGCCAGCTCCAGCGTATAGCATACGGCATTGTACCAGAGTGCATTGATTTCCACCTGGTAGCCGTCGCGGCCCGTGACCGGACGGCCGTCCACTACCGCGTCCATCCACGTCATCGCCAACGACGGGTGCGAAGCCCGTACGAGTCCGTTGCGGTCGGTACGGACGACTTCGCCGATGCCTTTGCGGTAGGCGGCGAGTATCTCTTTCATGTAGTGGCCGTAACGCTCCCAGACCTCCCGGGCGGAGGTTCGGGCGGCGAGCTGCTGGAGTACCCAGAAGAACCACAGCGGAGCGTCCGCCGAATTGTAGGCGGTGCCCATGTTCGGGAAAAGCCCCTCCTGCAACTGTCCGGTGAGTGTGTCGAGCACCTCCGTGCAGCTTCGAATGTCTCCCTGCGAAAGCGTGACGCCCGGCAGGGCGATGAAGGTGTCGCGGCCCCAGCGTCCGAACCACGGATAGCCTGCGACGATGTCGGTACCGCCGGCATTGCGGACGATGAATTGCCGGGCCGAGTGACGGAGGCAGGAGAGGAAATCGTCCTTGCGCGACCGCCGTGCCGCTTCGGCTTCGAACATCTCGTCGAGCATCGCCGGAGAGGAGACCTCTTCGAGCGAGCAGGAGAATACGACGGGCTTTCCCTTCGTGATTTCCGTCTCGAAATAGCCCGTGGTGAGCAGGTCCTCGAGGTAGTCGTAGCCGCGCTCGCGCTCTTCGGTGTATTCGAAATTGTAGTACCAGTCGGGCGCCGGGATGAACTCCGCCCCGGCGTCGGTTTGCAGGTAGAGCCACGGAAAGCCTTCGTAGAGCCGGTTGCGGACGCCTCCGGTGACGGGGAAGGAGCGGCCGTCGGCATAAAAGTTGGCCTTGCTCAGGGTGTGTTTGTCGCGGAAGGCGAGGAACGGCCTCAGGCGCAGTATGGTCTGCGAGCGGGCTTCGAGCAGCGTGTAGCGGATGAGCAACTGTGCGTGGGCATGTATCCAGAGAATCTCCTTACGCAGCAAAACGCCCCCTACACGGTAGGTCAGCGCCGGCAGCGGCGTATAGGTGAAATCGACGAGATATTTGTGCCCTTTCGGCTCGTAGGTCTCCGGAAAACGGTGCAGGGCGAGGTTGAAGGAGTGGTCGTGCTGTACGACGGTTTCGTCCAGCGACGAGAGCATCACGTAGTCGTGCTCGTCGCCCTCCCTCACCGGGCCTACGAAGAGGCCGTGGTATTTCCTCGTGTTGCAGCACACGATGGTGGTGCTCATATAGCCGCCGGCACGGTTGGTCGAGAGCATCTCGCGGCGCAGGGCGTATTCGAGGTTTCCCAGTTGATTCTTGTCGAATTCGAGGACTGACATAAGGCTTTGTATTTTACTGTTCTGTTCTTTGTCCGTTCGCGGCGGGTCGGCCTGCTGCAGGGAATGTTTCCCCCTGAACGTTTCGGAAAGGACGGTTCCGTATCGTATCGACGGACCTGTGCCGTTTCCCTCTCTCCCAGCCGTGTTACGCCCATTTCACCAGCGCGAAATCCATGCGGTGGGGCAGCAGGTCGTTTTTCGGATAGACCCGGATGGCGACGTCGAACGAGCCGGGGAAGGTCGGTATGGAATTGACCGCATACCGGACAAGGCTTCCATCCGTTTCGGTGACGTTGAGGTCCATCCGGTCCAGTATTCGCACCTGTGAATCCGGTTCTATCTGGTCGGCGATGATGAGCTCCACGCCGATGTCCTGTGCATCGAGACCGTCTACGTCCACGACGGCTTCGATACGGTAGGGCGTGTTGACCATGATGGCCTCGCGGCCCACGTCGAACTGTTGTACGCTGACTATCCGGACTTTGTCCCACGCCGCGCTGACGCGTCGTTTCCAGGCGGCTATCCGGCGGGCCATGTCGTAGTCGTCCTTGCGCATCTCCAGGGTACGTGCCCACAGTTTACTGTAGTAGCGTTCCTGGTAATCGGTGAGCATCCGGTTGGTGGTGAAGTTGGCTGCGATGTCGGCCACGCAGCTCTTCATGGCGGCTACCCAGCCGTGGGGAATGCCGTCTTCCCCCCTGTCGTAATAGAGCGGAACGATTTCCTCCTCGATGGTCCGGTAGAGAAGCGCCGCATCGAGTTCGTCCTGGTAGCGCGGGTCTTCGTAGGTCCGTTTCATCGGAAGTGCCCAGCCGGCCCCCTTGCGGTAGCCCTCGACCCACCAGCCGTCCAGCACGCTGAACTGCATCACTCCGTTCATGGCGGCCTTCATGCCGCTCGTACCGGAAGCCTCCTGCGGCCGGGTGGGAGTGTTGAGCCATACGTCCACCCCCTGCACCATGCGCCGGGCGATGTCCATGTCGTAATTGGCGAGGAACATGATTTTTCCTGTGAACTCCGGCATGGCCGATACCTCGATGATGCGTTTGATGAGCTCCTGTCCCGGAATGTCGTTGGGGTGTGCCTTGCCGGCGAAGACGAACCGTACCGGGCGTTCCGGGTTGTTTACGATGGCGGAGAGCCGCGCAAGGTCGGTGAAGAGCAGGTTGGCCCGCTTGTAGGTGGCGAAACGGCGGGCGAACCCTATCGTCAGGGCATCCCGGTCGAACGATTCGATAATTTTCACCATCCCCTGTGGAGAGGTCATGTTGCTCTGTTCCGGTGCGAGGTAATAGTGGCGGATATTCTTTATCAGTTTGGCTTTCTGTTCCATGCGCGTTTGCCAGAACCGTTCGTCCGGAATCTCCCTGGCTTTCTGCCAGGCCTCGATGTCGTATTGTTCGCCGGAGAAGCCCTCCGGGAAATATTCCGCGTACATCCTGCGCATGCTGGAGGCCGTCCAGGTCGGAAAATGAACGCCGTTGGTAACGTAGCCTATGTGGAGTTCGTCGTGGAAATAGCCAGGCCATATACCGCCCAGAATCTCCTTGCTTACCTGACCGTGCAGCCAGCTCACTCCGTTGATTTCCTGCGACATGTTGCTTGCCAGAACGCTCATCGAGAACTTCTCCGACGCATCGTTCGGCTTCGTTTTGCCCAGGTTGATGAACTGTTCCCAGGTGATGCCCAGCCGGTCGGGGTAGTGTGACATGTACTGCCGCAGCATGGATTCCGGAAAGGCGTCGTGTCCGGCCGGTACGGGAGTGTGGGTAGTGAAGAGCGACGAGGAGCGCACGACCTCCAGCGCTTCGCTGAACGACAGTTTGTGGCGCTCTATTAGCCTGTTGATGCGTTCGATGCCGATAAAGGCCGCATGTCCTTCGTTGCAGTGGAAGATGTCGGACTGTATGCCAAGCTTGTCCAGTGCGCGGATGCCGCCTACGCCGAGCAGGATTTCCTGCCGGAAGCGGTTCTCGAGGTCGCCGCCGTAGAGGTAGTGGGTGATGGAGCGGTCTTCGACGAGGTTCAGGTCGTGGTCGGTATCGAGCAGGTAGAGTTCCGTGCGGCCTACGTCGCATTTCCAGATGCGGGCCGTGACGTAGCGGCCGGGAAACGAGATGCGGACAGAGCACCAGTTGCCCATGTCGTCGCGCACGGGTGTGATGGGGAGCTTGTTGAAATCCTGCGCTTCATAACCCGCCTCCTGGGCTCCGTTGGCCGAGAGCCGTTGGGTGAAGTAACCGTAACGGTAGAGCAGACCGACACCTACCATGGGGACGTTTTTGTCGCTCGCCTCCTTCAGGTAGTCGCCCGCCAGGATGCCGAGGCCTCCCGAATAGATTTTCAGGGAGCTGTGCAGACCGTATTCCATGCTGAAGTAGGCGATGCGCGGCGACTGACGCCGCTCTTTTCCGGACATGTAGCGCTGGAAGTCGGCATAGACTGCATCCATTCTGGCGAGAAAAGCGTCGTCCCGTTCGAGTTCCTGCAGTCTCCGGACGTTGAGCTGGTCGAGAAAGGCAATCGGATTGCGGTTACACTTCTCCCATAGCGGCGCGTCGATATATTCGAACATCTCCCGTGCGCCGGAGGCCCACGACCACCACAGGTTTTTGGAGAGTATCTCAAGCGGACGGAGCCTTTCGGGCAGGGAGACCTCCACGATGAGCCGCGTCCAGGTCGGGCGGCTGCTTACGAGCTGCTGCTTGACGAAATTGACCTGTTCGGTGTGGGCGCCGCTGTCGTAAACGGTACGCTTGCTGCGCCCTCCGGCCGCACGGAGGGCTTTGTCGTATGCCTGCCAGTAGTAGACTACGAGATTTTGCCACAGGGCCGTCTGTGCCGTTTCGCAGGCCGAGTGCCTCGCGGCCTCGTATCGCTCCGCATCCATGGCGGCGTATCCCTCGATGGCGCGGGCGATTTCGTCGATGACTTCGGCATCGTTGTCGTCGGTGCGTCGGATGACCGTTACCCCCTGCGTCTGCGGCAGGTGGTCGGCCACCCAGAGTCCGAAACCCGCCAGCGAAGTCGTGATGGTGGGTACCGAGAAGGCGACGCTCTCCAGCGGCGTGTAACCCCACGGTTCGTAGTAGGATGCGAAAACCGTTGCGTCCATCCCCACCAGCAGTTCGTAGTAATCCACATTGAAGATACCGTCCTGTCCGTCGAGATACGACGGTACGAAGATGAGTTTTACGCGACTCTCTGCCTCCGTGAGGCTGCTGCCTTCGACGGAGCGTACGATGGGGTCCCATTCGGGGGATGTCAGATGATGCGTCACATAGGGCAGGGAAGCCGTTCCGACCGGTACCGACGGGTCGGCAAGATGGGCGGCGAGCTCCTTGCGCGGGCCGTTGTTGCCGGCCGGAACCATGATGTAGGCGAGTATTTCCCGCTCCTGCCGTTCGGACGCAAGCCGTTTCAGCGATTCCAGAAATACGTCTATGCCTTTGTTGTGGAATTCGTAACGACCGCTCGTTCCCACAATCAGCGGTTCGCGGTCGAATGTATGACCGAGGCAGGCTTCGGCTACCGAAATCAAGAGCCTGCGCGCTTCGGCCCGCTTGCGGTCGAACATGGCGCCCTGCCAGACGAAATCGTCTTCGAAACCGTTGGGAGTGACCTCGTCCGGTTCCCTGCCGAGCAGGTACCGGCATTCGCGGGCCGTGATGTCGCTGACCGTACAGAAGCAGTCGTGGTTGGCAGCGGCAATTTTCTCGAGCGAGTGTTTGGCAACTATGTTGAACTGACGGGCGAGGTCGTCCGCATTCAGGTCGGGCAGTTGTCTGTACAGTGGGATGCCGTTGCCGGCAATGCTTCTCCCTACGACCGTGGCGTGCGTCGAGAAGACCGTGGCGGTGTAAGGAGCGTGCTGCCGCAGGTAGAGACCGCCGCTGGAGGTCATCCATTCATGGAAATGCGCTACCGGCATTTCGTTGGGGGTACAGAACATGTTGCAGTAACTCTCGATGACCTTGCCTGCGGCATAGCCGAACAGCACGGGTTCGATATAATCCCACTGGCCGCTTATCGAATCGACCTTGTAACTCTCCCAGAGAGCTTTCAGAATGTCGTCCTTTTTGTTGAAGAACGAGCTGAAATCCACCAATATGGTGATGGGGCGCCCATTGACGTTCCATCGTCCTATCCTGATACGTATGCCTTCGCTGTAAACCATCTGCTTCCATTCGGCAAGCAGGCCGGTATCCTCTTCGAATTCCGTATTGTCGTTCTCGCGGTGGATATCCGGACCAATGGTTATGTAGCGGTTCCCGAGTGCTTCTACCATCGTCTGTGCCTTGGTGGCCACTACCGTATGTATCCCGCCCACCTTGTTGCATACCTCCCAGCTCACCTCGAAAAGGCGGTCGGGCCGTATCAGGGTTTCGTTGTTCTGATTTTCCATAGTTATTTTTTTGCTTCCGGGGATGTGGTGTCGCTCCCGGAATTCTCTCCGATAACGGTTAAAGGTAGGGAATATTTTGAGATTCTTCCCTCTCTTTTGGCCGATTTAATGACATTGTTTCCGCTTTTTAATGGAAATTTTCTATCTCCAAAAATGGCGCCAAGCCGGTTGTCCGGATTATAAAATGGCATATATATTAAAGGTATGATTTGGAAAGCGGAAGAGGTGGGAGAACGGTTGGAGAACGAGCCGCGTAGAGGATGGCGTGGAAGCGTCTTTTTTAGTGTTAATAGTGGTTTGATAATCAATTATATATGAAAATGAAGAAAAAAAAGCTAAAAAAAAGTTTCGGATTGATTTGGAAGTTTGAAACGTTTGCGCTTATCTTTGCACCCGCTTCCGGAAATCAAACGGAAGACAACAACGAGGTTCTTTACAAAAACAGGATATGTTAGACGTGACAAAATGACGGAATGTCAGTGCGTTATGGCGACAAAAAGAATGATGTGCGTTTAGTACGCAATAATCCGGCTTCGGCAGACGTTCTTTAAAGCATATTCGAAAAAAAAGTGGTTCGCCGCTTTGGAAATTTGAAAAAAGCCTTTACCTTTGCAACCCGTTTCGATAAGAAACGCAAATTGCGGAGAAAGCAATAAAGAAACAAGTTCTTTGAAGATATTTGAGCAGCTAAAGTTTATCCAGGTCAGCAATGACCGGATATCAAAAATACCTTTGAGATATAGCCAAGATTTATAACAATTCATTACAATGGAGAGTTTGATCCTGGCTCAGGATGAACGCTAGCGGCAGGCCTAACACATGCAAGTCGAGGGGCAGCACGTTAAAGAGTTTACTCTTTATGG
>OJKQ01001127.1_pt1 | contig 13368 bp, 10 predicted proteins | sample 1596641 | NCBI WGS metagenome assembly OJKQ01 (sample SAMEA4350167, study PRJEB24818) | metagenome | biome: human; feature: gut; material: faeces | place: Denmark | collected 2013-09 | reverse complement strand
CGGATATTCCCTTGATTCCGGTTAAATATAGGGAGAGAGACGCTCAAGCCGATCGCCCAATAATCATTGATAAAGTTACCCGCCTTATCATACGTACCCTTTACGCTCACTTCCGGGAAAGCGAGGGAACGTTGTAATCTCACGTCCGCCTCCGAAGCCTTGACGCTTGCTTGCGCCAACTTAAGATCCGGACGTTCGTATAATAAAGAGGTCAATTCAGAGAAAGGAACGGAGTCCATATCGATCTGGTTCAACACAGACTCATCGAATATCGGCTCGAAGGTATCATTGCCGGATATTCCTAGTAAAAGCCGCATGTCTCCTTGAAGGGAGATAACTTGGTTGGCGATATCATTCCGCTCTTGCCGTAAAGAGAGTAATAGGGCCTCGATACGGGACTTCTCTAATAAAGAAACATTCCCTTTCTCATTCTGCTCCTTGAGAACCACCAACAGATGAGCCAATGAATCAATCTCACGATCGTAAATAGATTGGGATTTCTGGGTGAAATAAAGCGCTATGAATTTCTCCTTCAACTCGCTCCGGAGGGTTCTCAATACCTCTTCGAATTGGTAAAGGGCCATTTCCTTATTGATTTTCTCCAAACGGACACGTTTGTTTCGCTGACCGGCAATATAGATCAACTGTTCCACCTCTACGATCGTTTCCCCTTGTTTCCCGAAATCAAAGTAACGTCCGTTCAACCGGTTATAAACATTTTGCTCCAAAGAGACCACGGGATTCTCGAAAAGTTTGGCCTGTACTACTTGGGCCTCGGCTATATCGATATTATACCGTTCGGCTATCACTTCCAGATTGTGTTCAGAGAAACGTTGCTCGGACTCTTTCAAGGAGAGGGAGACAACAGAGGCTTTCGCCCCAGAGAAAAGAAGAGATAAAAAAAGTAAAAGAGTGACTCGTCTGTCCATTTGCGTTAAATTTTACGCAAAGGTAGAAGTCACTCTTTTATCGCTTATGAATATTTAGTTAGAATACTCTTAGGCCAAATTAGAAATTTATTAGAGAGATTTAAAGTATAATATCGTTTTCTTTAATCCTTCCTCCAAACAAACCGTAGGTTCCCACCCATCTAATTTCTCTTTGGCCAACGTAATATCGGGCTTACGTTGCTTGGGATCGTCTCCCGGCAACGGGCGGTATACGATCTTAGAGGAGGAGTTTGTCAAACGGATCACGATCTTGGCCAACTCGTTCATCGAGAACTCTCCCTGATTTCCGATATTTACCGGGCCGGTAAAATCATCCGAGGTATTCATCATGCGAATCATCCCCTCGATCAAATCGTCTACATATTGGAAACTACGAGTTTGGTTTCCATCCCCATAAATCGTAATGTCCTTATTTTGTAATGCCTGTATAATGAAATTAGAGACGACACGGCCATCGTTCGTACTCATATTAGGCCCATACGTATTAAAGATGCGGATGATTTTAACGCGAACCTTGTTTTGGCGATGGTAATCCATAAATAAGGTCTCGGCGCAACGCTTGCCCTCGTCATAACAAGAGCGAGGCCCTATCGGGTTGACATTTCCCCAATAGCTTTCCGGCTGCGGGTGTATCATGGGATCTCCATACACCTCACTGGTAGATGCTTGTAATATCTTAGCGTTCACCCGTTTTGCCAGACCTAACATATTGACCGCTCCTAACACGGATGTCTTGATCGTCTGTATCGGATCTATTTGATAATAAACTGGAGATGCGGGACATGCCAAATTATAAATCTCATCGACCTCGGCTTGGAACGGTATAGAAACATCATGCCTGATCAACTCGAAATGTGGATTTTTCAGCAGAGGAATCACATTCTCCTTACTTCCCGTAAAATAGTTATCCAGACAAATTACTTCATTTCCTTCTTCTAAAAGACGGGCACATAAATGAGAACCGATAAAGCCGGCGCCCCCGGTGATAAGTATTTGCTTCATTATATTAAATTTATTTCGTGAATTTCACCCTATAAGGTGGATCCGGACGTAAATAATCTATATCCAGATAAGGAATCTTAGGATAGATCAAGTCCAGATAGCGGAGGTCTAAGGGGCCGGGAACGACTTCTATCCGTACCTTAGCGACACCTTTATCGATAAAATCCAATATCTCGGCGGCGCTCGCTGATACATCAATGATTCGTTTTCTATAACGAGGTCCGCGATCCGTTACGCATACAATAGTACTTTTCATATTCTCCAAGTTCGTGACTCTTAAAAAAGTACCAAAAGGATACGTACGATGCGCGGCGACTAATTCTTCCTTATCATGAATCCTTCCACTGGATGATTTCCTGCCATGGAAGCGATGATGGTAATATGAAGCAAGTCCTTCCTCTTGTGCCCATATTCCTTCTCCACACTTAACTGCGGCAAATATAAGTAATATGTAGAACAAGCGGAAGGACATGTACCTTTTTTAATCAATTATTGAAGCATTTTTCCATTATATTCTCCGTTCAAAGTTCCTAGAAAAACAACGATTTTTTCAACTTCTACATCATTGATCTCCTTTCCGATCTGGAACTCATGCATGATACGGATCGCATCCTCCACGGAGGCTACGGTTCCGTCGTGCATGTACGGATAAGTCAGCATCACGTTACGAAGTGTCGGGGTTTTGAACTTATGACGATCGGATTCTTTCTTAGTCACGGCATAGCGTCCGTTATCACCGTCCGTCAACCCTGTATTCCGGTAATCGAAATAGCTGTTCTTGATACCCATGAACTCGTAAGATTGACCACCGACATTTACACCAACGTGACAAGTAGCGCATTTATTGTCCTTGAATAGTTGATAACCCTCTAATTCTTCCGCTGTAAGCGCGTTTTTATCTCCCATCAAGTATTTGTCGAAACGACTCGGCGTAAGCAAGGTCTTCTCAAACTCAGCGATAGCGTCCGTGATCGTAGATTGAGAATAACCTTCCGGATACACTTCCGTGAATTTCTTCGTGAAATCCTTATCTTGCGCTAAAGCCTCGCAAATCTGGTCGAATGAGGTACAACCCATTTCCACTGGGTTCAATGGAGGACCAGCCGCTTGCTCTTTTAGGTCTGCCGCACGTCCGTCCCAAAATTGAACGAAATTAAGCGCCGCATTATATACGGTCGGAGCGTTAACACCACCGAACTGTCCATTAATACCTTCCGAATATTGCTTACGGTCTACACCACCTGTGTTCAATCCGTGGCAAGTAGCGCAAGAGATCGTATTGTCCGCAGACAAACGAGTATCATGATACAGGGCAAAACCCAACTCTACCTTCGCCGGATCTGTAGGCAAGCTCTTCATTAGAGGCTGAAGAGGCTCATTCTTAAATTCTTCCGCTACGGTTTCGGTCGTGAAACGATCTTTACGGACATTCTTCGCCCATGAGATGATCACCGCTTTCTCATTGTCGTCAAGGCTGGTTCCCCAGTGCATCGGCATATGGGAATACTTAGCCGGGGGCATAGAGCCGCTTAGGGCCGTATTCTCCACCTTCGCCAAATCAACCTCTGAAACGGGCTGCCCGTTCTCCAAGGCTTCCACCATAGCAGTCAAGTCCACATAGTGAACGGCCTCCTTCATGTCTGCCTGTACTACGGGACCGATCAACGGTAAATTACCGTAAAATGGCAGAGGCGCATTTTCAGAGTGGCAGGCCAAACAGTCGTTTTCCCGCAGGATAGAGGCCACTAGCTTACCTTCATTGTCGGCAAATTTCTTGTATTCGGAAGAACCGCACGAGGTAACCGCAAAGGCTAAAGCGCAGAGTCCTACCGGTAATGCCGTCATTTTAGCATAAATTGTTTTACGCATAACTATATTTATTTAGATTTATTAAGTGCAAATATAGAACAATTCACTTACATGTACCCTAAAAGCCTTGGATTTCATTGATCAGTTTTATCTATGGGAAGATAAATAGAATCTATGCGGTGGGCTTCCATCCGCAGCATCGCGGCAAGCTCCTTCCTATAATGCCCAGTATGAGGTTCTAACAATGGGCAATATAAGGATGTTACAATGCCCATTATAAGCAGCTAACAATCGCAGTTATAAGCAACCGCCAATCGCTATGTGGATAATCCGATTTTTTTATATAGCTTTGTCTCATTATGTATAATCAATAAATTATAAGGCAAAGATGTTTAAGAACAAAGTTGTATGGATTATCATCGCTATCGTAGCGATATTATTCTTTTGGGTGAAAGGCGTGTATAATAATATGGTAACTCAAGACGAAGGCGTGAAAACCGCATGGAGCCAAGTTGAGAACCAATATCAACGCCGTATGGATTTGATCCCGAATCTGGTAAATACGGTAAAAGGATACGCCGCGCATGAGAAAGAGACTTTAGAAGGTGTGGTCAACGCTCGTGCCGAGGCGACGAAGACTACGATTGATCCTTCTAACCTTACTGAGGAATCCTTGAAGAAATTCCAGTCTGCACAAGGAGAGTTAGGAAATGCCCTCTCCCGTTTGATGCTTGTTTTAGAGCGTTATCCAGACTTAAAAGCGAATCAAAACTTTATGGAGCTTCAAGCGCAATTGGAAGGGACCGAAAATCGTATCTCGGTAGAGCGTAAACGTTTTAACGAGGTAGCTCAGTCTTATAATACCTATATTCGCCAATTCCCGAACAATATTTTGTCCGGAATGTTCGGCTTCCAATCGAAAGCTTATTTCGCCGCTGAATCCGGTGCGGAAAAGGCTCCTAAGGTAGAATTCTAATAGCCATTCGCTGAATGAGTGAGATAAAGAATATAGGATCTAGGTGCAAGTGTCCGGTAAGCCTTTTATGGATCAGTTTATTGCTGGTTGGTTTTGCCTCTTCTATTTTCGCGGCAAAGGATTATTCGATCGAGACCATTCCGAACGTACGTCTTTCCAACCGGTTGAACCATGTCAGTAATCCGGATGGTATCATTACCCCGGATGATGCGGCACGTATCAATCAATTATTAAATGTAGTGGAAGATAGTCTCGGTATCGAGGTAGCTGTCGTTGCCGTGAATAGCATCGGGGATCAGGATGCCCGGATGTTCGCTACGGATTTATTCAAACATTGGGGATTGGGACAAAAGAGCAAGGATAATGGTTTATTGATCCAGTTGGTGACGGAACCTTCCCAACGTTCGGTCGTTTTCGAGACGGGATATGGTATCGAGGGTGTCCTCCCCGATGCGATTTGCTACCGGCTCCAGCAGCGGTATATGATGCCCGATCTAAAGGCCGGGAATTATAGCGCCGGCATGTTGAAAGGAGTCATGGCGGTTACCAAGTATTTAATGTCCAGCGACTATGAACGGGCAGGCATGACTGGCAACCGCACTTCTTCCTCGTCCGATGATGATTTTATGTGGATATTCGTGGTGGGGATTATCGGGATGATCGGCTTCTCGGCGTTTATAGCGTACTTAAAGTATCGTCCGAAGGCATGTCCCCGTTGTGGAAAGAAAACCTTTGTATATATGGGGCAGCAAGTGATTCGGGAAGCGACTCGTTTCTCGGAAGGTCTGGCCGAAGATGTATACCGCTGTAAGAGTTGCGGGTATACAGAGAAGAAAAATCGTACCATCGACCGCATACACCGAGGTGGTAGCGGCCCTATTATTATGGGTGGCGGTGGTGGCTTCGGAGGTTTTAGCGGCGGCGGTGGCGGCTCTTGGGGAGGTGGAAGCTCCGGGGGAGGTGGTTCGATCAGTCGTTTCTGAAAATACGATTTCTTGCGTTATTTTATACAAGCGGTCACGTAAAACCTACGTTACCGCTTGTGTTTTTATATCCTATTGTTCTTTCAGATAGTAGTCGGAAAGTATATCCCGTACCTTTTCGGGAGTAACCCTTCCATAGACCTTCCCGCCGATCATGACCACCGGAGCTAATCCGCAAGCACCGACACAGCGTAAGCAATCCAAGGAGAACAAACCGTCCGGTGTAGTCTCTCCTACCTTTATTTCCAATTGACGTTGCATTTCTTCCAGAACATTTTCTGCGCCACGCACGTAACAGGCCGTTCCCAGACAAACCGAGATGGGGTATTTCCCCTTGGGGTCATCGTAAAGAATGAGTAAAAAGTAACTACGCCATATACCCTTGAGACCGGGATATTCAATTCGGCGGCGATAACCTGTTGGACTTCCGGTGGTAAATATCCGAACAAGCCTTGGGCGGCGTGCAAGATATTGATCAACTCCCCGGGATCGTTGTTGCGTTCAGCGCATATCGCATGTAGCTCCGCTACTTTTGTTTTAGGCAAATGTATCTCATTCATGGCTTATTTACTTTTTTCGGTTTCTATATACATACCGATTACTTCCTTACGATCTATGTAATGGGTATGCAGTAATTTATGGGCTTTCGGTCCGCAAGGCTCTCCCAAATACTCGCTGTATAATTGCTGGATATACGGATTCTCATGGCTCTTGCGAAGCGGTTTGTTAGCGTCTTCCCGGTAAAGAGCGGAAGCACGCCGGCGAAGTACCTCCATACGGCCTCGGTGGAACGGTTGTCCACCACCGCCGATACAGCCTCCCGGACAAGCCATCACCTCGATCGCATGATAAGGAGAGGTACCGTTCTTCACCTCCTCGATCAATTTGCGGGCATTCCCCAGACCATGAGCGATACCGATCTTTACCGGAGTCCCATTAAAATCGATCGTAGCGCTACGAATACCTTCCAGCCCGCGTAACTCCTCGAAGTCCACTTTATCCAGATTTTTCTTCGTATATAATTCATAAGCTGTACGGCAAGCGGCCTCGATAACACCGCCGGTAGTACCGAAGATCACGCTCGCTCCGGTAGATTCACCCAACGGGCTATCGAACTCACCATCCGGCAGTTCATTGAAATCTATATTCGCATAACGGATTAAACGGGCTAACTCACGGGTATAGATCGAATAATCTACATCGGGATTACCTTCCACGCTAAACTCCGGGCGGCTAGCCTCATACTTCTTCGCCAAACAAGGCATGATAGATACGACTACCAAATCCTTACGGTCCACTCCCAACTTCTCGGCGAAATAACTCTTGGCGATCGCTCCGAACATTTGCTGCGGGCTCTTGGCTGTAGATAAATTATCCCGTAACTCGGGGAAATGTTGTTCCACAAAGCTAACCCAACCCGGACAACAACTCGTCATTAACGGTATTTTCACCTCTTTGTCTCCATTTAGGTAACTACCTAGGCGATGTAATAATTCCGTACCCTCTTCCATAATGGTCAAGTCGGCGGCAAAGTCCGTATCGAATACATAATCAAAACCCAATTGACGCAAAGCTGAAACCATCTTGCCTGTAACCAATGTACCCGGCTCATACCCGAAATCACGTCCCAACGCTGTGCGAACCGCCGGCGCTGTCTGGGCGATAACAATTTTAGTAGGATCGGCCAAAGCGTCCAAGACCGGCTGTTGCGTATTACGTCCGCTAAGCGCGTTTACAGGACAGACGGATACGCATTGTCCACAATACGAACAGGTACTTCCGGCCATATCCCGTTCAAAAGCAGTCGATACGGCCGCGTTAAATCCACGGTTCACGGCAGTCAAGGCGCCAACTGTCTGTATCGTATTACACATGGTCTCACAGCGGCGGCACATGATACATTTGTTCATGTTCCGCACAATGGAAGGGGAACGGTCTATCGTAAATGTGGACATCTCTCCCTTATACCGGATCTCACGGATTCCTAAGTCATGTGCGATCTTTTGTAACTCGCAATGTCCGTTGCTGCTACATGTCAGACATTCCGCCGGATGATTCGAGAGGATCAGCTCCATCACCGTCCTACGGGCATTCATCACCCGGGGGGTATGTGTCCGTACGACCATGCCTTCCGTACATTCCATCTTACAGGATGGGGCTAGATTTCTACGTCCCTCGATCTCTACGACACAAATACGGCAAGCTCCCGGATTATTCTCGTAGTGCAAGTCCTCCAGTTTCATATAACAGAGTGTCGGGATGTGGATACCTACACTTTTTGCCGCATCTAAAATGGTGGTTCCTCTCGGCACTTCCACCTCTTTATTATCTATGATTAATTGAATTGTTTCCATGCTTATAAATAAATTTAGTGGACATAAATCGCTCCGAACTTACACTTCTCCATACAGGTACCGCAACGGATACAAGCTTGCGGATCGATAATATGAGGAATTTTCCGTCCACCTGTAATCGCATGCACCGGACAAACACGGGCACAGAGCGTACATCCTTTACATTTCTCCGGATTGATGAAATATTGAGTAAGTTCCCGGCATTGATGAGACGGACAACGATGCTCCCGGACATGCGCCAGATATTCATCGTAGAAATTATCCATCGTAGATAAAACCGGATTCGGAGAAGTCTGTCCCAAGCCGCATAAAGCGGTATCCTTAATCACCATCGCCAGATTCCTTAGACGGGTCAAATCCTCTTCGGCTCCGTTTCCACTCGTAATTTTCTGCAATATCTCATGTAAGCGTTTATTACCGATACGGCACGGTGCGCATTTACCGCAAGATTCCTCGACCGTAAAGTCCAGATAGAACTTAGCCATGGCTACCATACAATCATCCTCGTCCATGACGATCATACCTCCGGAACCCATCATGGAACCAGCGGCAAGCAAATTATCATAATCGATAGGAAGATCAAGATGCTTTTCAGTCAAGCAACCTCCTGACGGGCCACCGGTTTGCACAGCCTTAAACTTCTTTCCATCCTTGATACCTCCCCCAATTCCAAAGATAACCTCACGCAAAGTCGTACCCATAGGAACCTCGATCAGCCCCACATTGTTTACCTTTCCAGCCAAGGCGAACACCTTTGTTCCTTTGCTTTTCTCCGTTCCGATACTACTGAACCATTTAGCGCCTCTTAACAAGATCACCGGGATATTTGCGTAAGTCTCTACGTTATTTACATTGGTCGGACAACCTTTATACCCGTGTTCACTAGGGAACGGCGGCTTTACGGTAGCCTCGCCTCGCAAACCTTCCATACTGTGGATCAAAGCAGTCTCCTCTCCACAAACAAAAGCTCCGGCACCGTACCGGATCTCGATATCGAATGAGAAATCAGTCCCAAATATATTCTCGCCCAGCAATCCATATTCTTTCGCTTGCCGTATGGCGATTTTCAAACGTTCCACGGCTAGCGGATATTCGGCACGGATATATACCAAACCTTTGCTAGCTCCCGTACAATATCCATTAATCGCCATAGCCTCCACAATCGAATGCGGGTCGCCCTCCAATATGGAGCGATCCATAAAAGCGCCCGGGTCACCCTCGTCCGCATTGCAAACCACGTATTTTTGAGGTGCTTGTACCTTACGGGTAATCTGCCATTTCAAACCTGTGGGGAAACCACCGCCCCCACGACCCCGTAAACCGCTATCCATGATTTCCTTGATTACTTCCTCGGGAGTCATTTCCACAAGGGCTTTTCCTAACGCTACATAGCCGTCACGAGCGATATACTCATCGATATTCTCAGGGTTGATAAAGCCACAATTTCGAAGGGCGATTCGTAGCTGTTTCTTATAGAATCTGATATGCTTGGAGTCCGGAACCAGCTCACGGGTCTCTGGATTCATATAAAGTAACCGTTCCACTTTACGGCCTTTTACCAAATGCTCCCGTACGATCTCGTCCGCATCCGATGGTTGAACTTGTACGTAAAAAGTGTTATCGGGGATCATCTTAACCACCGGACCCTTCTCGCAGAAACCGAAGCATCCGGTACGGATCACTTGTGTATCCTCTAATCCGTATTGCTCGACGGCGGCTCTCAGATTCTCGATGATCTGCTCGCTTTGTGATGCACGGCAACCTGTGCCACCGCACACCAATATATAATTCGTGTATTGTGCCATTTATGTAAGATATTAAATTTCTTATTCGGGTTTTACGGTGGTGTAAGTTACAGGAATGATGCCGTCTACCAAGATACCCTTACGGATATACTTATCTATGATCTCTTCTACTTTTGCCTTATCAACATAACCGAATACCAACGGCTCCTGACCCGGAAGCTTGATTTCGATAGTCGGTTCCGCATAACAATAGCCCATGCATCCGGTTTGAGTTACCAACGCATCGATTTTCTGCCGGTCTAAAACCTCGATAAAATAACTCATTATCTCCTTGGCTCCGGCAGCTATACCGCAAGTGGCCATAGAAACCTTAATTTGTACGAGCTGATCAGGGGTATTGCTTTTTTCACGCAGATCCAAAGACGCACGAAGAGATTCACGCATTTTCTTGAGATCATCTAATGTCTTTACTTTGTTCATGGTCATATTCTATTATTTAAGGAAAACACCGTAATGTCATTTGCACAAACATACGGAATCTCTTTCAAATAATATCATATTTCCGTGAATTTTTCTTCGACACGTGATTGAGATATCTTGGAATTGGGAGGTACACTATGGGTGAGCCAGATGTTACCCCCGATAATAGATCCTCGGCCAATAGTGATCCGTCCTAATATGGATGCGTTGGAATAAATGGTCACATAATCCTCGATGATCGGATGACGGGGTAAATCTATCGGAAGTCCTTCCTCGTCCAGCGTAAAACTCTTAGCTCCTAACGTCACACCTTGATAAAGGCGGACATGGTTTCCGATAATGGCGGTTTGTCCCACGACAATACCCGTTCCATGATCGATACTGAAATATTCTCCGATCTGCGCCCCGGGATGAATGTCGATCCCGGTTTGCGAGTGTGCCATTTCCGTAATGATACGCGGGAGTACCGGTACGCCTAGCTCGAATAATTCATGAGCGACCCGTTGATGTAAAAGCGCGTAGACCGCCGGATAACAGAATATAATCTCACTCACGCTCTTGGCTGCCGGATCACCATCCAAGATGGCCTTTACATCGGTGGACAGTAAATATTTGATATGAGGAATCCGGTTAATAAAAGCGATCGAGATCTCGGAAGCCCGGTCCTTGGAATCACAACAACGCTCTACCTCAAAACAAAGTCCATTATATATTTGCTCTTGCAAGAGATCATAGATCTTTTCCAAATAGACTCCCGTATAATATTGGATAGAGCCTAATTGAGCCTCTTGTTCCGTACCAAAGAATCCGGGGAAGATAACCGTACGTAATAGGCGCATGATCTCATGCAACGTAGCGACTGAAGGCGATGGCTTCTGATGCAACGGGATATATTTGTATTCCGGTAGATCAGGAGCCGACAGCCGTTCTACGTTCTTCTGTATCTGTTCTAAAATCGCTGTTCTATTCATCTTTAATTATCCCAAGTAGGATCGTAACTGATTAATGAGTTAGAGGCATTGCCCAAACCGATATAGATATAATTATCCAAGACATACATGCAATGTACAGACCTGTTAGCCGCTGGTAACTGGGATTTCTGGCTCCAGTTCTGAGAGTCCGGATCATAGCGCCAAATATAACCGTCCCCGTCTACGCCATATACGTAATTACCATAAGCGATAGCACATAAAAGCATCCTTCCGGGGAACGAAGCCTCCTTTTCCCAAGCTACAGCGTTCTTGTCTGTAGACCAAAACTGTGTCGTATATTCCAAAGAAGGATCCGCTTTATTAATAATCCCCAGTCCGGCATATATACGGTCACCAATTACAACGGATATTCCGCCGTATTGTTTAATCGGGAAATTAGATTTCTTGCTCCAAACGAAAGCGCTCGGTTCATAAGTCCAGACTTCATCGATTAGTTCGTTACCTCTACGTCCACCTATGAGGAACGCCTGATCTTCCATTCTGCAACATGCCGTCCGATACATACCTTTAGGCCGTTGCTGGTCTGTTTGTACGGCGCTCCAAGAATTATCGGACGTGGAGTATACATATAAACTGTCACATATCTTTCCCGTGTTATCTAAACCACCAAAAGTCCATAGGCCAAATCCGATACTGAAACATGCTTGGCCCGATAATTTCTCAGGCTGAGACCTTAAGGGCAACCATTCTTTCTTAGAGGTCATATATCCCCAAAACTCATCGGTGTATTCCCTACCCGTGTCACCGCCTAATAAGAATCCCGTGCTATTAGCCAAGGTACAGAAAGAGGTAGATCCCGGTATCCGGAAAGCTCCCTCAAACCTTGCCCCTACTCCAAATATATCCGGAGTTTGGAAGCGAACTTCCTCTCCGTAAGCGATACCATTCTTATTTTTAGCGTAAGCTCTTAAATAATAGCTCGTGCCTCCTCTCAATTCCTTTATCGTACCCGTAAACGCTTGTGTACCGGAAGAAAGAGCTACCGCTCCTTCACAATTACCAAAGGCCGGACTAGGACTAGTTCCCCAACATACACCAGCCTCTGTAACCGGTGAGGCACCTTCGGCTAAGACCTCTCCTCCTACCCATGCGGTACCGTTTTTAATAGTAGACACCTCCTTTGTATTGACTGTAGGCAACTCACTTTCCAGAATCGTATGGATACCTTCGCCTGCGCTATAGGTAGTACCTAAAGCGTTTGTCGCATAAGCACGTACGTAATACCCTTTCTGCTGTTGCATATCATAGATTTTCCCGGCAAATTCTCCGATACCCGCTCCGCAAATAATCGTATCCCCATTTTCTATTGTCGGTGATTTATCAGTACTAAAGCAGAAACCACATGCCGTGATCGGAGAATCTCCCTCGCTTATTATTTCCATGGAGAACTCCGCATAGGTAAACTCTGTCGCTATTTTCTTGAATTTGTTATCATCTAATACAGGACGACCATTCGTAGTCTTAAAGGTCTCGACTTTCGCCCCGTTATACTCACCATATTTACTTTTTGCGTAAGCTCTAACGTAATAGGTAGTTTCCGGTTTTAAATCGGAGATCGTACAATAGAACGAATCGGCTTCCATGTCTATACGAATCGTGGAGTCAGATGCTGAAGGCTCCGGATTCAGCATTAAGTAAATACCCCTTTCCTCGATTTCGGCTTCTCCTTGTTTGGTTATCATACCTCCGCATTGAACGGAAGTAGACATCACGTTGACTGGAAATAAGGTCTTAACGCTTCCTAATCCATCTTTCGTCTTAAAAGGTAAAATCTCTCCATAAGCGGTATCTACCGCATTGATCGCATAGGCCCGGATATAGTAATCCAGATCATTGGTTAAGCCCTCGATCGTAGCCTCATATTTTACCTTACGCTTGGATACGGCTTTTTTATTTTTCTCTATCACAGTAAAGGTAGATTCCGTGCTCCAACAAAAACCGGCCTCTGTCACGGGAGCGCCGTTTTCTTGCAGGACCTCCCCCGATACTGTCACTGAACTAGCCGTGGACTTCAATATCTCGTCTGTCTTAACAGACGGTTTTTTAGCGTTTCGAATGCCACCATCTATATCCGGAT
>OJKQ01001123.1_pt1 | contig 13379 bp, 16 predicted proteins | sample 1596641 | NCBI WGS metagenome assembly OJKQ01 (sample SAMEA4350167, study PRJEB24818) | metagenome | biome: human; feature: gut; material: faeces | place: Denmark | collected 2013-09 | reverse complement strand
GCTTTTGCCGTTACGCACCACCCCGTCAGTAGCTGAACAGGAGGGACAGCTGATAGAAACAGAAGCCACTGGAGCACCTCAAAAACACCATCATACACTAAATCAGTAAGTTGGCAGCATCACCGATCAGGTAAAAAACGCCATCCCAGACTGGCTAAAAACCACGATGGGTATTAGTACAGAAGGATCGGCTACAGCTATTACAAGCACGACTAATACCGCATCCGTCTCCCCCGCGACCGTTGTTCCAGGCGTTGCCGGTGCGATTTTAACGCCGCCGGTGGGCAAACAACTCGCGCCATCCGGCAAAACGGCTACGCCGTCATCGGCGCCAGCGGCAAAAAATACAGCCGCCAAACCCGTATCTGCCTCTTTACCTGGTAAATCCGTAACCAAACCGGCGACGCTACCCTCCCGTTCCTCAGGAAAAGTCCAGGTAAATTTTTCGCCACAGATTACCGTGCAGGGAAACGGACAAAACACCACTAAAGAGATTCAGAACGTGTTGACGATGAGTAAACGCGAACTGGAAAGAATGATTAACGACGTAATGGCGCAACAACAGCGCCGGGGGTATGCCTGATGTATGCCGTTTTAGGAGAGATTGAATTTAAGGTTGTCACATTCTGGGACGGCTTTAAAAGCACAATGGGCGTGGATTACGCCACACATGCCCGTATAGAAGGCAAACCCGGCGTGCAGTTTATTGGCGATAAGCTGGATATGCTGGCGCTGGAATTTTCCCTGCACAGCCAGTTTTGCCAGCCCACAACAGAGCTGAACCGACTGCGTGAAGCCATGCTTGCTCACAAGGCGATGGCACTGGTATTTGGCAATGGCGATTATCGCGGCTGGTTTGTGATTACGGAGCTAACCGCCACCCACCAGCACACCGATCCCTGGGGCAATGTGATTGCCCAAAACGGAACGATGTCGCTCCAGGAGTACACCGGCGATCCTAAAAATCCACTTTTACCTCCGGCGATTACCACCCAGGAGCCCAACATCGAGGAAAAGGCGAGCGATTTTCCCGACAAGGTGGAGTCCTGGTTTGATCAGATATTAAACGCCATTGAAGAAGGTATGCGTAAGGCCAAAGAGATGCTGGATGAACTGACACAATCCATTGAAGATATTAAAAAAACGGTGGCAAAAGTGAAAGCAATGATTAAAGAGGCCAAAGCGTTAAAAGAAAAGTGTGAAAAGATAATTACGTCATTGAAAAAGACAATCGACGCCATCGAAACCCTGTTTAAACAGCCAATGGATCTGCAAACGCTGGCAGGCCTACCAAAAGCGTTGTCGGCGCAGATTAAAGCTTTACTGGGTAACATGCCAGGTATCCGGGACTGCGCCAATGACGCCAGTACGCTGGTTGACCATGCTCAGGCGCTTTTCGACGACATTACCAGCGACATCGCCGAAGCGACGTTCGATAAAGCCACGTCGTTGGTTGAGCAGGCACGTACAACGGTACAACAAACCACTCCCGCAGTGAGCCAGCTTGCTGCCGTAACCATTACCAGGAGCTGGTAATGCGATACCTTGAACATATCACCACCGATGGCGAACGCTGGGATAACCTGGCATGGCATTACTACGGTGATGCACTGGCTTATGAACGCATAATCGCCGCCAATCCACATGTAGCCATTTACCCGGTACTGCCTTCCGGTATTCAGCTCATTATTCCGGTCATTTCCGTTAATAAAACCTTATCGGAGATCCCACCATGGCTGAGATAAGCGTAACTGGTGGCGTCTTTGCCACACTCACGCCCATTTTTACCCTCTGGTATGGGCATAAAGATATCACTTATGACATCACACCCTATGTCACCAGCATCAGTTACCACGACAGCATCAAAAACGAGTCGGATACCATCGCAATTACACTGGATGACACAGATGGACGCTGGATAAAAGAGTGGTATCCCGGCAAAGGCGATACGCTGGCGCTGCATATGGGGTATCAGGGAGAAAAGCTGCTCGATTGTGGTCAGTATATTATTGATAAAATTGATATTTCAGCGCCACCTTCTACGGTAAATATTGATGGCATCGCCACTTCCGTCAATCAGGCGCTGCGCACCCGTAACAGCCAGGGCTTTGAAGAAACGACGCTTTCGGCTATCGCCAGCCGTATCGCACAAACTCACGGCCTAAAGCTGGTGGGCAAAATCGAGCCTCTGACAATTGACCGGGTGACACAGTACGGCGAAACCGATGTTGGATTTCTCAAACGTCTGGCCAGTGAATATGGTTATGCCGTAAAAGTGACGACGAAAGAGCTGATTTTTTCACATTTACCCACGCTGCGCTGCCTGGCACCTGTGAAAAAGATCGACCGCACAGACGTTTCGCATTTCACCTTCAAAGATACCATTAACCGTATCTACAAAACCGCCACCGTACAGCATCAAAATAGTAAGAAAAAAGAACTGGTTATCTACACCCACGACAGCCAGCAAAAACCGTTTGCCCGTGGAGTCGGCACCAGTGCCGACACGCTAAAACTGAACAGTCGGGCGACGGACGTTGGCGCAGCACAGGCAAAGGCCAACGCTGCACTTGACAGCCACAACGAATATCAGCAAACCGGAACGCTCACAATGATGGGCTGCCCGGAACTGACGGCGGGCAATAAAATTGAACTGACCGATTTTGGCGTGATTTCCGGTCAGTGGCTGATTGATAAATCTACTCACAGTTTTGTGCGCAGCGGCTATACCACTGAAATCGACGTGTCACGCGGGCCAGCGACCAGCCAGTAAGGAGGAAATATGAAAGGAGTAACCCGTCAAACGGGGATTATCAGCGATATTGACGAAACCAGCGTTCGGGTGCGAGTCACGCTTCCAGAGTGTGACAATCTGAAGAGCAACTGGCTTGCGGTACTTCAACGCAATTCCCAGGACAATAAAGACTACTGGCTACCGGATATGGGCGAGCAAGTGGAAGTTCTGCTGGACAATAACGGTGAAGATGGCGTGGTGCTGGGCGCAGTTTATTCTACGGTTGACACCGCGCCTGTAGCCTCGCGCGACAAACGTTACGTCCAGTTTTCTGATGGCGCAGCGTTTGAATATGACCGCAGCACGCACCAGCTGACGATCAACGGCGGTATCGAGAAAATCGTGATTGAGGTTATCAACGGTACCTGCCTGACATCGCCCAACGTTGAGATTAAAGCCCAACAGGTCACCGTGACTTCCGATACCGTCGATGTTAAAGCGACCGATGTCAGCATCGACGCCACTAAGGTCGAGGTTAAAGCAGCAGCAGTGACGGTAGATGCGCCCATGAGCACCTTTACTGGCAACGTCACGGTAATGAAAAAACTCACCTGGCTTGGCGGGATGGCAGGAAGTGGAGGCATCGGTAACGCAGCCACGATAACCGGCAATGTCAACGTGATCGGCAACGTTCAGGCCAGCGGCGCATTGCAGGACAGCGGTGGCAACTCCAACCACCATTCACACTGACTTTTAACCCGCCTGATGGCGGGTTTTCTCTTTTTAATCAATCAGTTTTCTAAATCGCTTTAATATCTCCACAGCCCGTTCAGGGCGAAAATACCCTCATGAAAACAAAAACACGCCCCTCAACGCTGCACTGGCAACCGGCCTTGCAGCGGCCTGAAGAATACGTCTGCGGGCTGGATGATATTCACCAGGCGATACACATCATTCTGCGCACACCGCGCGGCAGTGATCCTCACAGACCGCTGTTTGGCAGCAACTTGTGGCACTACATCGATTACCCCATCGAGCGGGCAATCCCGCATGTGGTACGGGAGTCGGTGGAAGCCATCCGCCAGTGGGAACCGCGCTGTCGGTTGCTGAAGGTGACACCAGTAATCGACGGTGAACATCTGACGTTACGTGTGCAATGGCGCGCCGCTGACGGCGTTATCAACTCAACGGAGGTGTTATGGCGATAGCCGAACCCAATTTTATTGACCGCGATCCTGCGCAAATTACCAGTGAGATGATTGCGCAATATGAAGATGCCAGCGGTAAAAAACTCTATCCGGCACAGGCTGAGCGGTTGCTCATCGACCTGTTTGCCTATCGTGAAAACCTTGTACGCATCGCCATTCAGGAAGCGGCGAAACAGAACCTGGTCGCGTATTCCCGCGCGCCAATGCTGGATTATTTAGGGGAGCTGGTGGGCGTTCACCGTTTGCCTGCACAACCGGCAAAAACGACGTTGCAGTTTTCGGTCGTCAGTGCGTATACCAGCAATATCCTGATTCCCCAGGGGACGCGGGCCAGTGCCTCTGATAGCGTGATGTTCGCCACCGATGAAGATGTTCTGCTTCCGGCCAGGAGTTTGCATATCGCCGTTCCTGCCACCAGCCTCGCAGCAGGTGAACAGGGCAACGGCTGGCAGCCTGCACAAATTAGCGCACTGGTCGACAGGATTGGTCATTATGACATCAACGTAACCAACCTGACTGCGTCAACGGGCGGCTGCGGTGAAGAGAGCGATGACGCATTGCGCCAGCGTATCCAACTGGCACCAGAAAGCTTTAGTAATGCGGGCAGCTATGGCGCATACCGCTTTCATACGCTTTCTGTTAGCCAGTCGATTATTGACGTTGCAGTACTGGGGCCGGACGAGGGATTGCCAGAAGGCTGCGTGGAGATCTACCCGCTAACCCTGAATGGTCTACCCGGCACGGAGTTGCTGGCGCAGATTGAACAAGAAGTCAGCAAGGAGAAAAAACGACCGCTGACCGACAAAGTGAGTGCGAAATGCGCTCTTCGAGTGCCGTATGAGATCCGTGCGCAGCTAACGCTGTTTACCACCGCCGATCAGGAGACAACGCTGGCTGCGGCGCGTAAAGCGATTAGCCTCTGGACGCAACAGCGGCAGAAACATCTGGGGCAGGACATTGTACCAAACCAGATAATCAAAGTGTTACAGGTCGATGGCGTCTATGACGTTGCGCTGAATATGCCTACAAAACGTATTTTGCAGGCGCATGAGTGGGCGGAATGCACCGCAATAGACGTCACGATTGCCGGAGTCAGCGATGGATAAATTGCTGCCACCGCCGCCGCTTGCCAGCGATGAGCGTTTTTCGATTCTGGCAAACATCGCCGCCGAGCGTTTTGCCCAACTCGATCTGACGGCGTTGATGGTTTATCTGGTCGACCTGGTTGATGCTTCGGCATTACCAGCCCTTGCAGAACAATTTCACGTTCAGGGGCTGGAAGGTTGGTTATTTACCACCGATGAGCGGGAGAAGCGCGAGTTAATTAAGCAAGCCATTGAGCTGCATAAATATAAAGGAACGATTTGGGCGGTACGGCGGGTACTGGAAATACTTTCGCTACCAGGAACTATTTCAGAATGGTTTGAATATGGGGGAAAGGCTTACTTTTTTAAGGTTGATATTACACTAGAGGAAAAAGGATTAAATGAAGATGAATTCAATGCACTTATCACATTAATTCATGAATATAAAAATGTCCGATCAAAGCTGGAAAGCATTGTTATTTGGCTTATTAATCGAAGCCCAATACCAGTTATTGGCAGTGCCATGCAAGGAGGGGAAGTCATTACAGTATTGCCTCCTGTTGCAGAAAGCCTCAGCCAGTCATCTGGAATATTTTTAGCGACAGGTTATTGTGTGGAGGAATATATTCAACTACTACCTTATCAACCCGATCGACTAACACAATCCCAACCGATGAAGGTCGGCACAGGATACTGGAGCACCGAAATTATGTCTGTATATCCGGAGTAATAATGGCAAGTGAATTTTTTACAATATTAACTGCTGCAGGCAAAGCCAAAATTGCCTCAGCACTGGCCGAGCAAAAACAGATCCGTCTGCAAACTATGGTAGTTGGCGACGGTAATGGTAAATATATCGAACCGACAGAAAGTCAGACCAAAGTAGTCCATGAGGTCTGGCGTGGTCAGCTCAATACATTAAAAATTGCGCCAGATAATCCGGCCTGGGTTATCGCAGAAGCGATTATTCCCGAACAAGTCGGAGGCTGGTATGTACGCGAAGTTGGGTTACTGGATACCGACGGCACGCTGGTCGCTATTGGTAAATTCCCGGAAACCTATAAGCCACGATTACCTGCGGGGGCCAGTAAGCAAATCGTTATACGCGCGGTCATGGAAGTCACCAATGCAGATGCGGTGACGCTTTTGATCGACCCTTCAGTCGTTGTGGCAACCAGGGAATATGTCGATGACGCGTTGAAAACACATCAGCAATCACGAAATCATCCTGATGCGACGCTGACACAAAAAGGTTTTACGCAGCTGAGTAATGCGACTAATAGCGATGATGAAACCAAAGCGGCCACGCCAAAAGCGGTAAAAACGGCATATGACCTGGCAAATAGCAAAGCTGCCACCAGTCATAATCATGCCTGGAATCAGATTACTGGTATCCCTGATGGTACACTGACGCAGAAAGGAGTCGTTAAGCTTAACAATACAACAAATAGCACCAGTACGACGGAAGCTGCAACACCAAGTGCGGTTAAGGCAGCGATGGATAAGGCTATTGCTGCGGCACCGTCCAGCCATACCCATGCCTGGGGGCAAATAACAGGTATCCCCGACGGTACGCTGACGCAAAAAGGGGTCGTGAAACTTAATAATGCGACCAACAGCACCAGTACGACGGAAGCTGCAACGCCGAACGCTGTTAAGGCAGCGATGGATAAGGCTATTGCTGCGGAAAGCTGTCCTGTAGGGATGCCTATTCCTTGGCCATCTGATTCTATACCTTCAGGCTACGCTCTGATGACAGGTCAGACATTTAATAAAGCCTCCTATCCCAAACTGGGAATTGCATATCCATCTGGTGTTATTCCTGACATGCGCGGATGGATAATTAAAGGAAAACCATCCAGTGGGCGAGCTATATTATCTACTGAACTGGATGGAATTAAATCACATAACCATACGGGCAGTATTTCGAGTACTGATTTAGGGACAAAGGCAACATCATCTTTTGATTTTGGACACAAAACGACATCTGCCTCTGATCTTGGTTCTAAGACAACATCGTCGTTCAATCACGGAAGTAAATCGTCGACCAGCACAGGGGGCCATTCACATCAAATAACATGTAAAGGTGATGCTGATTACGGTGGCAATGCACTAACCGCTGATTCTATAGGTGACTCTCGTTATGACTACGTTAATACCGATACTGTAGGTGATCACTCTCATACTACAGCCATTGGTACCCATGCACATACTATCGCATTGGGTAGCCATACACATGAACTTTCAATTGGCACCCATTCGCATTCAATTGCCCTTGGTTCCCATAATCACTCCCTAACCATTAATAATACCGGCAACACCGAAAACACCGTCAAAAATATCGCATTCAACTATATTGTGAGGCTAGCATGAATACTTTTACCTTTTCCGATGAAGCTCAAATACTAACTGTATATAATTTTTCACAAGACTCCCAAGAATATATCGGTGAGTCTGATGCATACATTGCACCTAATACAGGCTTGCCAAATTATTGCACATTAATTTCACCTCCCGAAAAGGTTCCTGGTTTTACTCCAGTGTGGGAGAATGAAACATGGAGACTTATTGAAGATCATCGAGGCCAAACTGTTTATAACAAAGTTGATGGTAGCCAGCTTATTATTCAAGAATTGGGCCAATTACCTGAAAATGTAACAGTCATTTCCCCGACAGGTTCTTTTGAACGTTGGGATGGTGAAAAATGGCAACCATCTATAACCGATGCTAAAGAGGCGAAATACTCTGCAATCAAAAATCAACGCGATGCCATCACAACCGATTACATCATCATCAACAACCATCACTTCCACAGTGATACAAATAGCCGTATCCAACAGCTTTCACTCACAAAAATGGGAGCGGAGAAAAAAATTCCGCCAGGGTTAATGTGGAAAACTAAAAATAATGGTCTGATTGAGTTAACCAACGAAATCGCTGCCCAGTTTGAATCGGTCACCATGGATCACGATATGCGCTTGTTCGCAAACGCCCAGCACCATATCGCGGCGGTGGAAGCACTGGACGATATTCAGGCGGTGCTCGACTACGATTATTCAACAGGCTGGCAACCATGAGTAAAACCACTGTCTGGCTCGCTTGTTATAAGGGCCGAACAGAGCACCGTGGTATTGCCCGACTGGCTGACTGGCTTACCCGTAAAATCACACGTGGTCATTATTCCCACTGTGAATTAGCCATTAAGCATGGTGAAAAGAGTTACCTTTGTTACTCCGCATCACTGCGCGATCGCGGTGTACGCGGAAAAATAATGCCATTGCCAGCGGATAAGTGGGATATGCTGCCGCTCCAGGCCAGCCTTCAGGATGTGGAAACTTTTTTCCGTAAACATGATGGCAAAAAATATGACTGGCGCGGAGCATTAGGAATTATTATCGGTAATAAAGAACAGCGCGATCGCCTGTTTTGCAGTGAATTTTGTGCTGAATTTCTGCAACTGAAGGAAAGCTGGCGCTATTCTCCAAATCACTTGTACGCTTTAGTCAGCAGTTGGCAATACCAGCAATAAATCACGCCGGGCTTTATGCCCGGCGCATTACCGTTTGATACAGCAAATTATCTAGCTCCCGAACATCTCCATCTCGACTGTCCGGTAAAATCGGTGGAATTTCCCCACGCGCCAGCTCCGCGCGAATAAACGCATGTAACAAAGGACGGCGCGGACCATATTCCGCCTCCCCCGCTCGCTGTTTACGCTCCAGCAGTTCGTCAATCTCTTCGCGTAACGGCGCATCAAGCTCGCTTCCTGCCAGTAACTCAGCAAAGCGCATTGGCGGCACGCCTTTACCCGCTTCGACCCAGCGCACGGCCAGCAGCGGGCGCAGCACGTAAAAGTATTTTTTCAGTCGAACTTCATCGCCCTGCAAATAGCCGCGGAAGTTTTTCTGCGCCATCGAATAGTAATGCCAGCGTGCACGCAACGAAGAAAACCACATTGGGACCATTGCCTTAAGCGCCGTTATCGTTTCTTCATCTTGTTGATAGACCACCGGAGAATCCAGCCATTCTATCAGCGTCGGATTCGCGCCTTTCAATAATCCCAGCGCCTTACGCCACTCCCAACCGGAAACATCTAATTCGTCGTCGATGGGCAGCTCGATAACATCGCGCGGTGACTCTACACGCAGATACCATTCCAGCGGATGGACATACAAAAACCGTACATCGTAGTCGCTATCGGGCGAGGCAAATCCCCAGCCGCGGCTGCCTGATTCGCAGGCGTACAGCACTTTCACGCCATAGCGACGTTCTATTTCTTTTAACTGCTGCGATACCCGTTCGCGCATCGCAGCACTGACTCCATTTAATGGCATTTGACTCATCCTTTGATATTCACTAACCCGTGCAGAACCTGATCCAGACCACCAAATACAGAGATGTTATCGATCCGCTCAGCCACTCTCTCCAGCGTTTCCAGTTCTTTTAAGCGTAACGCCACCGGGTTGTTTTCCATGACTTTAGCGGTATTGAGTAACGAACGCGTCGCTGCCGTTTCTTCACGTCGACGAATCACATTGGCCTGCGCGGATTTCTCCGCCTCAACCAGCTGCGCAAGGATATTTTTCATATCGCCAGGCAGGACGATATCTTTCACCCCTAATGAAGCAATCTCCATACCAAATGGCAACATACGCGATTTCACCTGTTCGCTGACAACGTCATCAATGACTTGTTTATCTTCCAGCAACTCATCCAGCGTACGCGTACCTACCGCTTCACGCAGTGCAAATTGCAATTCCCGATACAAATGATCAATCGGCTTCGTTAACTGACTAAATGCCAATAACACGTCGCTGTAGCGCTAGTTAGCGGCGAGATTAATCCGCAGATTGACCTTATCTTTCGTTAAGATTTCTTGCCCACTGACTTCCAGTACCTGCAAGCGGGTGTCAACCACTTCAGCTTCAACCAGATGGTTAATTTTCCAGTACGCAGTCAGCCCCGGCGGTAACAGCGCCTGCGTTTCACCATCGATTTTCAGTACACCTACGTGCCAGGCCGGAACCTGCACCGTCAGTATCGCATCGCGGCCTTTAACAGTCCCTTTGCGCCGTGGCTGCAATACCGCATTCATCACCTCCGTTTGAACCTGGACTTGCTGCGTATTCATCCGCACCAGCGTCAAATCATCCTCTACACGCCAGTACAAACGACGCGTTGATGGCGGCAGGATCTCCAGCAAAATACCGTCCATATACAACGCCCCGGCTTCAGTCTCCGACAAGTCGGCCACCACGCAATATCTTTCCACCCAATCAGGCTGAAAGCGGCGCAAATAATCCGCCAGCACGTCGGGAACTTCGCTGCCATCGAGCGTAATCAGCAAGACTTCTGGCGTATTTAACCAGGGTAAAAGATGCTCGCCTGCATGCAGCACTTTGTAGTAATCGCCATTTCTGGAGAGTAATGCCAGCTGATCTTTTCTTACGCTTATTTTCTTAATCATTATCTATTCCTTGCTTAACAGCCGTCGCGGAAGCAGACACGAAGAGACAGGGGAATTCCCTTTTGCCTGTATCCCGGCGTCTTTATCGGCGACGTTATCGGGGATCGCTGACTGCGCAATCCCCCATTTTTTATTTAATAAGTTACAACCAGTATTCATTTCAGGAATGAATTCGGGAATCGAACCCGTAATTAGCGTCAAAGGCTGACGGAACACGCCCGGAAAACAGCCTGGCCGTTCCTGGTGTGCCGACGGGGTTTAATCCCCTTTGAAATTCAGTATCAACGCAAAAGTGTTATTGCGAGAAGCGTGCCAGAATTGAGAAAAACCATTAACCAAATGAAAAATAAAGAGTTAATGAATTACTGTTGTTTGTAGGGGGAAAACTTTTTGCTAAATTTTTATCTGTATTTATCGTCAATTATCAAGAAAGATAGATATTTAAGAAGGGAACAAAGGAATATTATCAGTTCTGCTCGCAAACGAATTCCCGTACACTGAACTCTCTGGCTCACTGAGGGCACCATCATGGCACTCCCCCGTATTACCCAAAAAGAGATGACTGAACGCGAGCAGCGTGAACTTAAAACATTGCTGGATCGGGCGCGGATTGCGCATGGTCGCGTACTGACCAACTCCGAAACCAACAGCATTAAGAAAGAGTACATCGATAAATTAATGGTCGAGCGTGAGGCTGAAGCGAAAAAAGCCCGCCAATTGAAGAAAAAGCAGGCTTATAAACCGGATCCTGAGGCGTCATTTAGCTGGTCAGCAAATACGTCGACGCGCGGCAGGCGCTGATTAACGTCCCTTCTTTTTTCGCCCCGGCGAGGTAAAACGCTTACCGTTGGACGCCGGGCGACCGCCTTTTTCCGCCGTTTTTTCCATCTTGACGACTGGACGTTTGATGCCTACCGTTTTCGGTTTGGCCTTCGCTTTAGGTTTTGCCTCGGAAGAGGAATTTTCGATGAGCTTAAAGAGGTCGATTAACTCATCGTCGGTTAAATCGCGCCACTCACCCAGCGGAATGCCGCTTAAACTGACGTTCATAATGCGCGTACGTTCCAGCTTTTTCACTTCGTAACCAAAGTGCTCGCACATGCGACGGATCTGACGGTTCAGCCCCTGCACCAGGGTAATGCGGAAGACAAACGGCGCTTCTTTTTTGACTTTGCACTTTTTCGTCACCGTCCCGAGGATCGGCACTCCCGCCCCCATACCACGAATAAATTCATCGGTAATCGGTTTATCAACCGTCACCAAATACTCTTTCTCATGATCGTTACCCGCACGGAGGATCTTATTCACCAGATCGCCGTGATTGGTGAGGAAAATCAGCCCCTGGGAGTCTTTATCCAGGCGGCCAATCGGGAACACGCGTTTGCTGTGGTTAACGAAATCGACAATGTTATCGCGCTCGCCATCTTCGGTGGTGCTGACAATACCGACGGGCTTGTTCAGGGCGATAAGTACCAAATCTTCGGCTTCCCGAGGCTCAATCAACTGACCGTTTACTTTCACAACGTCGCCGGGTTTCACCTGATCGCCAATGGTGGCTCGCTTGCCATTAAGGAACACATTGCCTTGCTCGATATAGCGATCCGCTTCGCGGCGTGAGCAAATTCCGCTTTCGCTGATGTATTTATTTAAACGGACTGATGAGTCGGGCAGCATAAATTCTCCTGTAAAACGCGGAATATACCGTACCTCTTAGCGGGGAAAAACAGGGTTATGCGGCAACGTCGAAATTAAATGTGATCTGCCACGCCTTTTATCACAAAAGAGTCTCCGGAAGTACGATGCAAATTTGCCTGGCAAAATAAGGATAATCAACATATTACGAATCGCTGCACACCTGTGCTGATGACTACTACGCAGAGAAACAAATGTGCAAGAGAAAGCGCTATTTCCCCCCATGCAAAGAGTGAAAAATCGCTTTGAAAGGCCATCATGATGGGGTTATATCAGATCAAGCGGTGAGAAAGCGTATTTGCACAAATGTGCAGAACCAGGAGGCGGCAATGGAAAACAGTGACGATATCCGTTTGATTGTGAAGATTGCCCAACTCTATTACGAACAGGATATGACGCAGGCGCAAATCGCGCGCGAACTGGGTATTTACCGCACCACCATCAGCCGCTTGCTTAAACGAGGCCGCGATCAGGGAATTGTCACCATCGCCATCAACTATGACTACAACGAAAATCTCTGGCTGGAGCAGCAACTGAAGCAAAAGTTTGGCCTGAAAGACGTTGTGGTGGTGTCGGGAAATGATGAGGATGAAGAGACTCAACTGGCGATGATGGGGTTACACGGCGCGCAACTGCTGGATCGCTTGCTGGAACCTGGCGATATTGTTGGTTTTTCCTGGGGCCGCGCGGTGAGCGCACTGGTTGAAAACTTGCCGCAGGCGGGGCAATCGCGGCAGTTAATCTGCGTACCAATTATTGGCGGACCGTCCGGTAAACTCGAAAGCCGCTATCATGTAAACACATTAACCTACAGCGCGGCAGCGAAGTTGAAAGGGGAATCGCATCTCGCGGATTTTCCGGCTCTGCTGGATAACCCATTAATTCGTAATGGGATCATGCAGTCTCAGCACTTTAAAACCATCTCTGCCTACTGGGATAATCTGGATGTCGCCCTGGTGGGAATTGGCTCACCGGCCATTCGCGACGGCGCTAACTGGCATGCGTTTTATGGTGGTGAAGAGAGTGACGACCTGAATGCCCGCCAGGTTGCTGGCGATATTTGCTCGCGCTTTTTTGATATTCACGGCGCAATGGTTGAAACGAATATGAGCGAAAAAACACTCTCTATCGAAATGAATAAATTAAAGCAGGCACGATATTCCATTGGCATTGCCATGAGTGAAGAAAAATAC
>OJKQ01001114.1_pt1 | contig 13493 bp, 10 predicted proteins | sample 1596641 | NCBI WGS metagenome assembly OJKQ01 (sample SAMEA4350167, study PRJEB24818) | metagenome | biome: human; feature: gut; material: faeces | place: Denmark | collected 2013-09 | reverse complement strand
CAGAGAAACCGAACTTACGCAATACATCAGTACGGAACATCCCGCAGGCACCGCTGATAATAAACGGTGCGCCGCCCAGGAGCTGCTGTAGCGTGCGCTTCATAACAATCATCGGCAACTTTACGGTGGCGCGGATATGTGGCAGCAGACCTGCCCCTTTTAACGCGGTGGAGGGAATTCCGCCAACGGCATCAGCGCCGCGCTCAATTTCTGCCAGCATATAGCCCATTCCATCATTATCAGGTGGAACGAAAGTATCTGCATCACTTAAAAATACTTGATCACACGTGGCGTATTTTAGTCCATGCATTAGTGCGCCACCTTTACCGGTGTTTTTTTGCGTGACGGCAACAAAGCGGTCGCCCCATTTGCGTTTGACTTCCGCCATGACCGCTTCGGTATTGTCCGTGGATCCGTCGTTAACGCAAATTACCCGGCAAAAATAAGGGTTACGCAGCAGATTATCCAGTGACTGCGCCAGACACGGGCCTTCGTTATAAGCTGGTATAATGGCGTCAATACAGCCTTTCTTTTGACAGGGTTTACGTCTTAGCGTACTTAAAAACCATAGCAACATTGCTATGGTCATGAAGATAAATAACAAAGTTTTCATTTCTATTACTCCGTTACAACACCATCTTATGGACAACAAAACCTTCACACATAGAATGACTAACCTGTTGTCCTCGGAATTTGGCTTGGGCAATTATGTATTCTGGCTGTATGTATCTTCGATGGATCTGGCTTTTATGCTTTTGTAATGCTAATATTTTTTTATTAAAATGGACCTCATCTACAGATTCAAAAACTTGAGGTAAAAATGACAGACATGTACTTGGTGTTTCGTATCCTAGTATTTGAGGAATATAACGACAGGCAACCATTGATGCCTGATAACAGCAATGTGATCCTGATGCCTGTCAGTATTATTCATGGTGTAAACTCGAGTAATTTCCACATCCTGGGGCGTTTCATTCTCAATTATGTATTCCAGAGATGATATCATCTCTTTTATTTGCAAATATAATCTGGTATCTTCAAAATTTAGAGGAATTAGTTTATTGCATCCTAACATATTTAATGCTTCTTGTGATTCCTTGTGACGATCAATATACTCTGCGCCACAGCAACCAGGTGTCATGACAACAGATATAATATATACTTTTTCATTAGAATAATATGAAAGAGATGCACCACATCCTAATTCTATATCATCAGGATGGGCACCAATTGCTAAAATGCCGGTTCTTTTTCCCGAAGATGTTGTAGAATTCAACATGTAATCTATCCTTTTAGATATGCCATATGAATCCCCATCATAAATTATCACTATCATAAAAATTAATCTTATTAAATATACTTTATATTTACTTTTTCAGAGGCAGAGAAGCATCATTTATGCAACAAGAAGATCTTCATTTCTGTTAAAAAAACAGAGTTTATATGCTATTACGGATTTCAGTCGTAGCAAGTTGAACTGTGATCGCATTAAGACTAATCTTCTGGCTTGTAAAGGCCTTAGTTCCGTCATGACTCTCCCATCAGGCCATAGTTGAGCAAAATCCTGAAAGAATTATCACCTATTGTATCTTCAGATACGGGAGTTTTTGTCCAGTATTGTTGGAATAATCATGTGCCTATATTGTTCTTGTAGTTGGAACGTCTTATAAATAAAACGAAAAGGCAGTAAGTTTGTTGTATTTATTGATATTTTTCATTCAGTCAGTTGGCAATAATCAGTTATGGTTGTATTCAAAAGTACAGCCAGAACGAAATTAAAATAACGGGAGCATCGTACATGACTTGATATTTCAGAGGGCTAAGTATTAATATATTACTACGATCTGTCATCATTGACTATCAATATATTAGTTAGTTAAATATCTCTTTGTGTCATTCTGGCTAGTATATACTCATTATCATGAATGCTGCCATGCATAGCTAGGTCATCACCAATTAATGATATTCTCTGGATAATGATTCAAGAGTTTAAGTTCATTGTATATATAAGTTTGTATTCAAAGGTAATAAATTCCTTGTTTATTATTTCTCATGAAAATAGTTAAGAAGGAGTGAAGAGTCTGTTTTTTTGGTAGGAGAGTCTTTATTTATGTGTTTGCTATTAATGAATTTTTGTTAAGGTAGCCTCATTTGTCATAATTTTGCTAATATATGTATCGTCATATGTCGTGTTTTACTAAAAACTTAACTATCATGAACTCGTGATAGTAACAATATACCCTTAAGGTAGAACTTTTTCTTGATGAGAAGGTTTAAGTTTGTAGTTCAGAATATTACTGCCAAGATAGTTTATACTAGGATATGTATGGGAACCATACAGAAGATAAGAACAGATGTTAATGTATTACATGCGGCCATTCACCGTATTGAGTGGTTGTTTGAGACATTTTCATCTGTTTGTTTGTCTTTTTCTGGAGGAAAAGACTCTACTGTGCTGCTCCATCTTACGGCCGATGTGGCTCGCAGGAAGAAACGTCGTTTCTCTGTATTATTCATTGACTGGGAAGCTCAGTACCAGTGCACAATTGCACACATTCTGAAGATGAGGGAGATGTATCGGGATGTGACGGAGACTTTTTACTGGGTGGCACTCCCCCTGACTACGGTAAACGGTGTCTCTCAGTTTCAGCCGGAATGGATATGCTGGGAACCAGGTGTGGAGTGGGTTCGTCAGCCACCAGATGACGCTATTACAGATATGTCGTATTTCCCATTTTATCGGTATGCCATGACGTTTGAAGAATTTGTTCCGGCATTTTCTTCCTGGTTTGCCGGTAACCGGTGTGGAGTGGCAATACTGACTGGTGTTCGTGCTGATGAATCGCTCAATCGCTTTATGGGACTGGTGTCTCAGCGCAAACTGAGATATGCAGATGATAAACCCTGGACCACAGCGTCACCTGAAGGGTTTTATTACACCTTGTATCCGTTGTATGACTGGAAAGCCCGTGATATATGGATATATAACGCCAGAACCCGAGCTATCTACAATCCCCTGTATGACCTGATGTACCGTGCCGGCGTGCCGTTACGCAACATGCGGGTCTGTGAGCCTTTTGGCCCGGAACAGCGTAAGGGACTGTGGCTTTACCATGTTCTGGAGCCGGAAACTTGGGCCAGGATGTGTGAGCGGGTGTCGGGTGCTGCCAGCGGGGCGCTTTATGCCAATGAGAGCGGTGCCTATTTTGCCCTGCGTAAGCGTATCACGAAGCCGCCTCATCATACCTGGCGTAGCTATGCGATGTTCCTGCTGGATGTGATGCCGGAAAGAACGGCAGAACATTACCGTAATAAAATTGCTGTCTACCTGCGCTGGTATCAGACGCGGGGCTTCCCGGATGACATCCCGGATGAACAGGAGAATGACCTGGGGAGCCGGGATATCCCGTCTTGGCGACGTATCTGTAAGACACTCATAAAGAATGATTTCTGGTGCCGGACCCTCTCCTTCAGTCCGAACAAACCCCGGCACTATGAACGTTATCTGCAGCGTATGAAAGAAAGGAGGAAGGAATGGGGGATTCTGTGACACCTGAGGTGGAAGTATTGAGCAACATGATTCGACAGTACTTCAGTCAGGAACGATCTGAAGAAGAGACCATACGAGCCCTTAATCATCTGCGCAGGGTGTTGCATGAGGTCAGCCCTTTTGCACAGGAGCCTGTGGACTGTGTGTTGTGGGTGAAAGCGGATGAGGTGGTGGCCAACGATTACAATCCCAATGTCATGTCTTCCAGTGAAAAAAAACTGCTTAAACATTCACTGGAGCAGGATGGATTCACGCAGCCTGTGGTGGTTTCGGAAGAGAAGGAGCATTATCTGGTCGTGGATGGTTTTCATCGTCAGTTGCTGGGCAGGAAAGCGGATACGAGAAAACGTCTGAAGGGCTGGCTGCCAGTGACCTGTATTAATCCGGAAAGAAAGGGACAGGCATCACGTATTGCCGCAACCATACGGCATAACCGTGCCAGGGGAAAACACCAGATAACGTCAATGTCTGACATTGTCAGGGACCTTTCGCGTCTGGGCTGGACAGATGAGCGTATTGGCACAGAGTTGGGCATGGACCAGGATGAAGTGCTGAGGCTGAAACAGATTAGCGGGCTGACAGAGCTGTTTCAGGAAGAGAATTTCAGCCCTTCATGGACGGTTCGTTGATATTGTAAAATATGATAGTTGGAGTAAGGGGCAATAGAAGGAGAATATTTATCCCACCTTCTTCCGAGTCGGGATAAATCAAAAGGTATTATCCATTGATTCAGTATCTGGGTGAGAGTAAATAATCTAAAAATAGTATTGCGTTGTGAACTGATATCACTTTTGAATTACAAAGGTATAGGCTCAGTAACCAGCTTTATAAGTCATTGTCGTAGCAATGACTATAGAGTCATGCTGGCGGGAAGAATAAATATTCACCCCCAGATGGAAAACAACGTCGAAAAACCTTCAACAAACACAATACGTTCGTTAGCCTGCCCGCAAAGCGGGCAGATCAGGACAAAGAATTCCATAACGATTGTTTTTGTCATCAGAAATTCCATACAAAACCTATAGCTGCATTAAAACCTGCTGCAGGAATAGTTTCATGTGCTGTACGGTAGCGTTTGTCTGTCAGGTTATTGAGTGCTAGGTTAATCCGGTACTGATCCTCGTTACCGAATTCTGTATTTACTGCAAAGTTGAGAGTGGCCCAGCCCGGAACATTTGTTTCGGTACCGTTACTGTCATCTTTTGCACTAGAGGCAGCACGAATAAAAACATCAGAGATTATGTTGGCCTGACCCATCACAAGAGTATGTTTCAGCCCTATACGTCCGTTTATCGCTGGTTCTCCTGTATTAGTTGTTTTTAATGTTGAAGTTTCATATTGCCGACGAATTAAATTGCCACTGATATATGGCGAGAAAACCCAGCCATTATATTCCGCGCTTATTTCCAGTCCCCATGTTTTTGCCCGATCAATATTGTCATAATAATAGTAGCTACTACGGGAGGAGTTGGTGTTACCATTGCAAACTATACTGCCATCACAGATCAGACTTGCAATATAATCTTTAGCTTCTGAGTAGTAAACTGCGCTGTCAATCAGCCACTGATTACCATTATATCGTGCACCTAATTCAAAGTTATTGGAGTGTTCAGCCTTAAGATCAGGATTTCCGTATGTGACACTGCCGCCCGCAGATGTCTGCATAAAAAGCTGGGAGAGTGTGGGAAATACGTAGCCTTGCGCGAACGCAGCGCGTAACTCCAAGTTATCGAAACCTGAATAGCGCAGGCTTGTAGATGTTACCATTTCGTGATCACTCGCAGACTCTCTGGCAAGAGAGGTATCGCTTATAATGCCTGCGGTATATGATACTCCGTCACCACGCGTCAACTTTGAAGAAAGCCAGTATTGGCGAACTCCCATTGTCCATGTCCAGTGATCGGCGAATCGCCAGTCATTTTGTGCGAATAGTGAGACTGTACTTTGCTCTGACTCATAATAGGAGCGAGTTCGTGTTTCCTTATTAATGAAGCCGGTCAGAGATTTGCTTGAGGTCATGCCACCGGACCTTTGGCTGACCCTGTCTTGTTTGTACTGTGCACCGGTAACAAGTTCATTATTAGCAGGCAGCGAAAAGTGACTCTGCAATGTGACCGCCTGAGTGTATTGCTTATCATGGGTGTCAGTCTTGTTATGAACGGTCAGAGCCTGAATCATCGGACTGGGAACAGGCTGTGTCGTTTTTACTTCGTTGGCAAATTGGCGCTGGATGGTCTGCTCATACGCGTCGAAATGAATTTTTTTTAGATAGTCACCGTCCACGTCTGTGTCATAGAATACCCCAACTTTCTCTCGTTCAAGTTTAGGTATTTTGACACTAAATGCCTCATAGCTTCCGTCTGGATCCTCATAGTAAGTTTGCGTCGCGAGTCTGTAGCGATCAAGCGAGAGGCCAAAACGATGGTTTCCGGAGTTATAACCCAACCATACACCCTGACTATTGTTACGATAGTTGGTATTCGGCAGACGTCCATCCGGCGTATCACGATTGCCCTGATCAGAATAACTACCGTTGATGCGATAATCAAATCCACCGATGCTCCCCTGGACCGCGATTGATTCTTCCCAGCCTGCTGTTGCGGAATTATAAACAGCTTTCACAACTCCAGATGCAAGTTTGTCACCTCCCTTTTTGGTTATGAAGTTAACAATACCGCCAATTGCCTGTGAACCGTACAGTACGGAATATGGACCTTTCACTACCTCAACACGCTCCAGCGCAGACTCATCTATCAACAGTCCCACACCATAATTATCTCCGGCGCGCTGATAAGTTACCTCCTGACCATCAATGAGAATTAAAACACGGGAGGATGCTTCGCCACGAATGCGGATTTGTTTACGGCCTGCCAAGGAGTTGTCTGTTATCTCTACTCCGGGGATGTCCTGCAAATTATCGGCTATGGAGGCATTGGTGGAGTTCTGCAATGTTTGTTGGTCAATAACCTGTATAGTCGCCGGGCTTTCCCAAAGGTTGCTTGCCGAACGATTCGTGGTCACGACGAGCGTCTCTTCGTTGCTGATTTTTGTTTCTGAAGAAGTTGCGGTTGCAGTAGAAACTATCCCAGAAATGCATAATGACAGAGTGGAAAGGATATAAATTCGACAAGGTATATTATATAACATTTCATTCCTCATTAATACAAAGTACAAATGATTGCTGTAATGATAATTATTATCATTTATGTTCTCATGTATCTGTGATTATTGTCATCTTCATAAATTGTAAATATCAAACATTTTTGACCTTAATCATGTTTTTTGATAGATATTTTACGACTGAACATATCCGTCGTTTCCTCTGACTCGTGTCAGTCGGTCTCTGGTTGTATCCACGGACCGCACTCTTGACATAAGAGTGCGGTCCGTGGAAAACGGAGTTGAAAAAATGGTGTCTGAAAGAAGGTACCATCATTGCAATGACAAACACTTTGGCGTGGATAATGTAATTAATTGCTGAAATTGACCGTATATGCGGTAAGACTCATATCAGTATCAGGTCCGGTTAATTGCTGATACTGACATAAACTTTTTACAAAAGGATGAATGCAGAAGGTTACTCTAATGGCCAGAGTGATGACAATGATGGTCAGACGTTGACCTGCAGAAACTGCATTTTAATTGGTCTATAAAGTCTGCAAGAGGAATCAGGGTCAGATCAGTGAGTCTTATCGCGGCCCGAAGCTATGACTGAAAGAAGGCTGGATACAGAATTGCAACAATTTGGCAATGTCAGAACACAGAAGCTTTGCAAGCAGGTGAAAGGTTATGTCTAGAAAAAGGAGTATATCAGAATACATCTACTGATGTACAAAACACAACAATAGCTTCATGATATATAAATACGTGATGACGAGTGGTACTCCGCATGGTTATTTAACTTCTCAGCACCACTAATGATCCTGAGCAACTTCGTATTTGGGCCATTGCCATGGAGTAGAAAGCTGTGTCTGAGAATGCAGAATTTGAGAAAAGAATTCGCTTTCTTGGAGAGCTTCTGAAAATGGCACGCTAACAACGCTTTGTTAAAAAATGTGAATCACTTGCCGAGGCTGCATTTTCTATTCGAGGAGAATGTTGACGTAGATATTACAGAAATCTCAGCGCATCAGGATAAACTGCTACCTTAGGTCAACCACCAAAAGAAAATACAATACGTCCAGTTTGTATGCCTTTAATAACACATCTTTTAAATGTTGAAGAATTATCCCGCCTGCTGAAGAACGTTGCTCTGAGTGTGATAAACCTTTTTATTCTTGATGATGTCAGCGAGAAGATGGAATATATCCCCGACTGGGTCGTGGTTACCCGGTTAAACATCTGGTGGCGCTAATAAATCTGGCAAGTCACATTCTGTTGAATGCTGTGACAGTGCCTTACCGAGAGAGCGAAATTGTGGTGTTCTAGTGCATAGTCGCCACCATTCCGGATAATTTTATTGCGTTGTTTTACAACTTCTTTTACAGCGCAGATCTGTCGCTGACGTTGAATCAATAGCCTGGATTTCAGAACACAATGCCCGTTTGCTGGTTGGTCCGGCAGTAGCATTAATTCATTATCTGAATGAAATGTGTCAATCCACAGAAACCGCTGTCAATGACGCATTTTGTCGGACGTTAACACGAGAAAGTCTGGCTATTCCGTAATGCCATCTTATTTCGTAATGGATTGAGAATGCTGGATTTTTAATTATATTACGCGCAGTATTAATCGCGTAAATGTTTTGCGGTCAGCAACGGTGGGGGATCCATTGCTCTGTTCAATGAATACCATCATACATTTGAATCAGGAGTCGGTATGATGATTTTGGTGACGGGAGGCGCACGGAGCGGGAAGAGTCGCCACGCAGAGGTGCTTATTGGGGACTCTTCACAGGTTCTGTATATCGCTACCTCGCAAATCCTTGATGATGAGATGGCTGCACGGATAGAACATCATCGGCAAAGCCGCCCGGAGCACTGGCGCACAGTGGAGCGCTGGCAACATCTTGATGAATTAATTCATGCAGACATTAACCCGAATGAGGCTGTGTTGCTGGAATGCGTTACCACAATGGTGACTAATCTGTTGTTTGATTATGGCGGCGATAAAGACCCTGATGAATGGGATTATCAGGCGATGGAACAGGCGATTAATGCTGAGATTCAGTCGTTGATTGCTGCCTGCCAACGTTGCCCCGCAAAGGTTGTATTAGTGACTAACGAAGTGGGAATGGGGATTGTGCCGGAGAGTCGTCTGGCACGACATTTTCGTGATATTGCCGGGCGGGTAAATCAGCAGTTGGCCGCTGCGGCAAATGAAGTATGGCTGGTGGTTTCGGGTATTGGAGTAAAAATCAAATGAGTAAATTATTTTGGGCGATGCTCTCATTTATTACGCGTCTGCCTGTACCGCGTCGCTGGTCCCAGGGACTGGATTTCGAGCATTATTCTCGCGGTATTATTACTTTTCCTTTGATTGGATTATTGCTTGGCGCGATTAGCGGGCTGGTCTTCATGGTGCTGCAGGCATGGTGTGGCGTACCACTGGCGGCACTGTTTAGCGTACTTGTGCTGGCGCTGATGACCGGGGGATTCCATCTGGACGGCCTCGCTGATACCTGTGATGGCGTATTTTCTGCACGTAGCCGCGATCGCATGTTGGAAATCATGCGTGATAGCCGTTTAGGCACCCACGGCGGTCTGGCATTGATTTTTGTGGTACTGGCAAAGATTCTGGTGTTAAGCGAGTTGGCTCTGCGTGGCGAACCGATCCTTGCATCGCTGGCGGCAGCATGTGCGGTCAGCCGCGGGACTGCCGCATTATTGATGTATCGTCATCGTTATGCGCGGGAAGAAGGGCTTGGCAATGTGTTCATTGGCAAAATTGATGGGCGACAAACCTGCGTCACACTCGGCTTAGCCGCTATTTTTGCTGCCGTATTATTGCCGGGTATGCATGGTGTGGCTGCTATGGTGGTGACGATGGTGGCGATTTTCATCCTCGGTCAGCTTCTCAAACGTACGCTGGGCGGGCAAACGGGCGATACGCTGGGAGCAGCCATAGAGTTTGGTGAACTGGTTTTCCTGCTGGCACTGCTATAAAGAGACGTGACATGCAAATACTTGCCGATTTACTGAATACGATCCCAGCCATCAATTCTGCCGCTATGTCGCGTGCACAACGGCATGTTGACGGGTTACTCAAACCTGTTGGTAGCCTGGGAAAGCTGGAGGCGCTTGCCATACAACTGGCAGGAATGCCGGGGTTGAATGGCATACCGCATGTGGGCAAAAAAGCAGTACTGGTTATGTGTGCCGATCACGGCGTCTGGGAGGAAGGGGTCGCTATTTCTCCAAAAGAAGTGACAGCCATACAGGCTGAAAATATGACCCGTGGAACAACCGGCGTGTGTGTGCTGGCAGCACAAGCGGGCGCTAACGTCCACGTAATTGATGTTGGTATTGATACTGCTGAGCCTATCCCCGGGCTTATCAACATGCGTGTCGCACGAGGTAGCGGCAATATTGCTTCAGCTCCGGCAATGAGTCGCCGTCAGGCTGAAAAGTTGCTTTTGGACGTCATATGTTATACGCGGGAGCTGGCAAAAAACGGTGTCACGCTGTTTGGTGTAGGTGAACTGGGGATGGCAAACACGACACCGGCAGCGGCAATAGTAAGCACAATCACTGGCCGGGATCCTGAGGAAGTGGTTGAGATTGGCGCAAACCTGCCGACAGATAAACTGGCTAATAAAATTGATGTTGTGCGTCGGGCGATTACGTTGAATCAACCAAATCCTCAGGATGGTGTTGATGTCCTGGCAAAAGTGGGTGGATTTGATTTGGTCGGAATAGCTGGAGTGATGTTAGGTGCTGCTTCCTGCGGTTTACCCGTGTTGCTGGATGGATTTCTTTCTTATGCTGCTGCGCTCGCAGCCTGCCAGATGTCTCCTGCAATCAAACCGTATCTCATTCCTTCTCACTTGTCGGCAGAAAAAGGCGCGCGTATAGCGCTCTCGCATTTGGGGCTGGAGCCTTATCTCAATATGGATATGCGTTTAGGTGAGGGGAGTGGTGCAGCTCTGGCGATGTCCATCATCGAAGCTGCTTGTGCGATATACAACAACATGGGCGAACTTGCTGCCAGTAATATTGTTCTACAGGGGAATACGACTTCTGATTTGAACAGCTAAAAACGAAAAGTCTGATAAAAGCTATACTTATCGGATAGTATTCGCGACTTAGGAAAGGGACATGATGCGTCGTGTAAATATTCTTTGCTCATTTGCTCTGCTTTTTGCCAGCCAAAATAGCCTGGCGGTAACTTATCCATTACCTCCAGAGGGTAGCCGTTTAGTGGGGCAGTCGCTTACTGTAACTGTTCCTGATCACAATACTCAGCCGCTGGAGACTTTTGCCGCACAATACGGGCAAGGGTTAAGTAATATGCTGGAAGCGAATCCGGGCGCTGATGTTTTTTTGCCGAAGCCTGGCTCACAACTCACCATTCCGCAGCAACTGATTTTGCCCGCCACTGTTCGTAAAGGGATTGTGGTTAACGTCGCTGAAATGCGTCTTTATTACTATCCGCCAGACAGTAATACAGTGGAAGTCTTTCCTATTGGTATCGGCCAGGCTGGGCGAGAAACCCCGCGTAACTGGGTGACTACCGTTGAACGTAAACAAGAAGCACCAACCTGGACGCCAACGCCGAACACCCGGCGCGAATATGCGAAACGAGGGGAGAGTTTGCCCGCATTTGTTCCTGCGGGGCCCGATAACCCCATGGGGCTGTACGCGATTTATATTGGCAAGTTGTATGCCATCCACGGTACCAATGCCAATTTTGGTATTGGGCTCCGTGTAAGTCAGGGCTGTATTCGTCTGCGTAATGACGATATCAAATATCTGTTTGATAATGTTCCTGTAGGCACTCGTGTACAAATTATTGATCAGCCAGTGAAATACACAACGGAACCGGATGGTTCAAAGTGGCTGGAAGTTCATGAGCCGCTGTCGCGCAATCGTGCAGAATATGAGTCTGACCGAAAAGTGCCATTGCCGGTAACCCCATCTTTGCGGGCGTTTATCAACGGGCAAGAAGTTGATGTAAATCGCGCAAATGCTGCGTTGCAACATCGATCGGGAATGCCTGTGCAAATTAGTTCTGGTTCAAGACAGATGTTTTAAGAGCGTTGGTAATTAGAAAGTAAAAAGCCTGCTCGAAAGCAGGCTTTTTTGAATTTGGCTCCTCTGACTGGACTCGAACCAGTGACATACGGATTAACAGTCCGCCGTTCTACCGACTGAACTACAGAGGAATCGTGTGAACGGGGCGCATATTAATGGCAGTGCATGGTGATGTCAAAGGGTGAAATGCATTTTTTTGTTTGTTTGCTGACAATTTCAACAAAGTGGTGAGCTTTCAATCTTATTGGGTAATGAACCATCGTGGTGCATACCCCCCTTTTATAGGGCAGGTGAATGCGACTGCTGATAAAAAGGGCCAATGACGAATCTATCATAATCTCTTATTTGACAGTTGGTTAGCTTGCGCATCAACGCTAAAATAGAACTGGCAAGCATCTTGCATTCTGGTTGTAAGTAATGGCGGCACTTGGGCCGATTCTTAAAAACCGGAGGCAACATGAACTTCAGACGCCTGAAATACTTCGTAAAAATTGTAGATATTGGTAGCCTGACCCAGGCTGCTGAAGTATTGCATATCGCACAACCAGCGCTCAGCCAGCAGGTTGCCACACTGGAAGGTGAGTTAAATCAACAGCTTTTGATTCGCACAAAACGGGGCGTTACGCCAACAGGCGCCGGAAAAATTCTCTATACCCATGCACGGGCCATTTTACGTCAGTGTGAGCAGGCCCAACTGGCGGTGCATAACGTTGGTCAGTCATTATCGGGGCAAGTCTCGATTGGCTTTGCGCCAGGAACCGCTGCGTCATCCATCACCATGCCCTTATTACAGGCGGTTCGCGCTGAATTCCCGGAGGTCGTTATCTATCTTCATGAAAATAGTGGTGCAGTGCTTAACGAAAAACTGATAAATCACCAACTCGATATGGCGGTGATTTATGAGCATTCCCCTGTGGCTGGGGTATCCAGTCAGGCTTTGCTGAAAGAAGATCTTTTCCTGGTAGGAACTCAAGATTGCCCGGGGCAAAGCGTTGATGTTAATGCTATTGCGCAAATGAACCTTTTTCTCCCCAGTGATTACAGCGCTGTTAGACTTCGTGTTGATGAGGCTTTTTCCCTACGGCGGCTCACGGCAAAAGTCATTGGTGAAATTGAGTCTATTGCCACGCTTACCGCAGCGATTGCCAGCGGCATGGGCGTTGCAGTATTACCTGAATCGGCTGCGCGTTCGTTATGTGGCGCAGTAAATGGGTGGATGTCACGCATTACCACTCCTTCAATGAGTCTCTCTTTGTCCTTAAATTTACCCGCCAGAGCAAACTTGTCACCACAGGCACAGGCAGTGAAAGAGTTGTTAATGTCAGTGATTAGTTCTCCAGTGATGGAAAAAAGGCAGTGGCAATTGGTGAGCTAAGCGTTATATCGGGATGGAATAAGATGCGGGTTTTTATTATTTGTTATGCCGGGCATTAGACTTTAACAATAACGGGATATCTGAACTGCCCGGAGTTTACCGTGAATTTCCAACAACTAAAGATAATCCGCGAGGCTGCACGTCAGGATTACAACCTGACAGAGGTTGCGAATATGCTTTTTACCTCACAGTCAGGCGTTAGCCGTCATATTCGGGAACTGGAGGATGAACTTGGCATCGAAATATTTGTTCGACGAGGTAAGCGACTGCTGGGCATGACTGAACCGGGCAAAGCATTACTGGTCATTGCAGAACGCATTCTGAATGAAGCCAGTAATGTGCGTCGGCTCGCAGACCTGTTTACCAACGATACGTC
>OJKQ01001106.1_pt1 | contig 13538 bp, 8 predicted proteins | sample 1596641 | NCBI WGS metagenome assembly OJKQ01 (sample SAMEA4350167, study PRJEB24818) | metagenome | biome: human; feature: gut; material: faeces | place: Denmark | collected 2013-09 | reverse complement strand
GGATAAAGCCGGTATCGAGAGCCGTCCCTTATGGAAGCCCATGCATCTCCAGCCGGTTTATGCGGCTAATCCTGCCTATGTGAATGGTGTCAGTGAGGGCTTGTTCAAGCGTGGTCTTTGCTTGCCGAGCGGTCCTTATGTGATGGATGAGGATGTGAGATACATAGTAGATGAAATGAAGAATTGTATATTGTAGAAATATTTTTTGTGTAAGCAGTCAAAAAATGGCTATTGATTGCAACCTCTATCTTCGCTGCGAACAAAAATTTTAGAATTTATGTATAGCAGTGAAGATCTTGAAAGGTTTTACTTTCAATACCAGACCGAGGCTTTGCCTCATGGAGAATCTCTCCAATCGTTTTGCGTTAAGAACAAAGTTCCTTATAACATCTTTCAGAAATGGTACAAGGATACCCGTAAAAAAGTAGTTGAAGTCCAGGTTGATGGTGCTCCTGCAATTGGTCATGAGGAAAAATCCAGGGCTAGTGATCAACCTCAACCGGTATCACCAAGCAGAGATGATCACCCGGTTCGTATTTGGGTTGGGATTCGTATCAGCAATGGCTTGCATTTGTCCCAAAAGAATTTAAGCTACCAGGATTTGGTTCGTATGGTAGAGCAGTTGGAGGGGTTATGTTGAGTGTTACCGGTCTGAATCATTTTTATTATGTCCGTGATTTTACCGATATGCGTTGTAAACACAGCCGTGTGTTGTCTGTCATTCGTGAACGGCTTCACCGTGAGCCCAATGATGGAGACGTCTTTATAGTCATGTCTCGAAATCGCAGGATAGTCCGTATGTTTTCATTTGATAATCGTTCATATAGTCTGTTCGAAAAGAAGTTTGTAGCAGGCTATCAGTTCATGAAAGTAGAGCGGAACGGGGCAGATACTGTTTATCGGATTGACTGGAAGGACGTGGTTTTGATTCTTGAGAATCCTATAGTTAAAACATTAAAAATCAGATAATTAATCTATTTGTCCACTTGCGTTTTTGCGATTATTTTATTACCTTTAATGCTGTAAATCAAAGGTTTAAGTATGATCGATCTGCAAGATATAATTACAACAAAACGAGAGTTGTTGAGTAGGGCAACCTGCTCACTCAGCCCTATAAATTATAGTGCAGGTATGGCAGAGGATCAGAAAGAGCGGTACATACAATACCTTGCCGAACAGAATCAGGATCTTCGGTTGACAAGTGATGCCATGAAGCTTGTTTTGGAGGATTTTATGGCTCAGATGAAGGATCTGAAGGATCAGGTGTCCTCTATGGAATCGAAACATGCTGACCTTGAGAATCGGTTGTCAGAAGAGCATAAACTTCGCAAATCGGCTGAACGTAAGATTAAATCACTTCAGGAAAGACTTGATTATGCCCATCAGGAACGTTTTGGTGATCGACGTCAAAAGATCAAATCTAAAGCTAAGACGGGTGATTCAGACCGGAACAAGGAGAAGGATGATTATGATGGAACCGATGATACGCTTCGCACGGATTCGGTTGGTCATGTCCAATCACCGGAGGTTAAAGAGCCTTCCGGGAAAGGCCGTGATTTGTCCAATCGTCCTGACGGTTATAAAACGACGGGAGTATCCGGAGAAGTAATAGAGCATCCTTCTGACTTGACAAAGGTTCCCGGTCGCATCATTGAAAGGAGAATGGTACGGGTGTTCAGTTTCCGTACTTTCCTTACGGAAGAATGTTTTGAGATGGTTCATTATGCAGAGCCTGGTAAAAAGCCCAGGTGGGGTTATTTCCCTTCTGAAGGCCATCCGGAGGTGGTGACCAGATTCGAGGGTACTAAAGCTACTCCTGAATTTCTGCAGGCTATCGCCTATGAAGTTTATGTGAAGAATGTGACTTTCGGTCTTCTTCACCAATGGCTGACAGATATGGGCATGACCGTTTCTAAAAACACATTGCGCAACTGGCTTAAGAAAGGCAAGAAATACCTGGATGAATTGGTCTGTGTATTGAAGTCCATAGCTTTGGAAAAAGACTCGATAGTGAACTGCGATGAGACCTGGTGTAAGGTGCGTAAATATGATCACTATAAGAAGTGCTACATTTGGGTTCTGGTCAACAAGGCTCAGAAAACAGCCATTTTCTTCTATGAGAATGGCTCGCGCGGTCGTGAGGTACTTACAGACTTTTTGGGTGATGCAGAATTGAAGAGTATCATGTCCGACGGATACAATGCTTATGTGTTTATCGGCAATGATCTGAAATCAGCCCGTTTTAAAGATACTGTACACCAAGTTTGTATGTCTCATGCCAAAAACAAGTTTGTCAAGGCTTCCAATCAGGGTGGTGAACCGACTGCAGAACGCTTTTCCGAAATTTTAAAGGAGTTCTTTATGAGGGAGCGTAAATACGATGATGCCGGATTAACTCCAAAAGAAAGGTTTCGGGAAAGGCAAAGTCTGGAAACGAAGGAACTCCTGATAGAATTGCGCAGTCAGTTGGACAGTGAACTGTCAAAGGATTCAGAATTTAGAAGTCAGTATTATAGGGAAGCTCTCAATTATCTGAACCGGTTCTGGAAAGAGATTTTTGCCTACTTGGATGATGGTGAATTACCTATAGACAACAATCTGGCAGAGCGAACCATTCGAAAGCTGACTACCCAACGTAATAATTCACTTCATTATGGTAGTGATGCCGGTGCTGGGATGGCTGCAACATATCATAGTGTGATTGGAACGGTAAAGCTTCATGGCAGTTCTGTCTGGAACTTCATCGGAACTTTTTTCAAAAATATCTTTAACGGATGCAGGGATTATGTTAACATGGTTCCTGACAAAATCACTTTGGCTACCAGCCAATGTTAAATTCAAGACTAATTAATTAACAAAACTCGGTTTAGGGCACTGAAAAGTGCCCTTTCGAAGGGGGATGCCCTAAATTGAGTGCTTACATTTTTTGTTGATTTATAGCACTTTATCACTTTTCTCAGAAAAACTACTCCCAAGCACCTTTTTTCTTTGGCTACATAGTTTTTAATCCTCACCTTTGCATCGTTGATCAACGAAACGTGTGAATAGGAAAACGAATTTAAATCTCTAAAGAAAAAAAAGTATGAGTGTAATTTTCAGGACGGTGGAGAGACCGTCGGACCCCAGGGTTGAAAACTCTCCCAAGAAGTATTATCCGCAGTTGGTAACATTGGGGCAAAGCGTGGATTTGGCGTTTATTGCACAGAAGATGCAGGACCGCTCTTCTCTGTCTATCGGTGACATCAAGAGTACGATGCAGAACTTTGTGGAAAAGCTGAAAGAGCAGTTGCTGGAAGGAAAGACGGTTAATATAGCCGGGCTGGGTGTTTTTATACTGGCAGCCAAATCGAAAGGTGAGGAAAAGGCTGATGACGTGACAGCCAAGAGTGTGGAGAGCGTCCGTATCTGTTTTCAGGCGAATAGGGAACTGAAGATATCGAAGGCTGCTACCCGCGCTGGAGAGAGGCTGGATTTGGTGAGTTTGGATGATTATCTTAAGGGGAAGACTTCTACAGATGGCGGCTCCGGTTCGGAAGGAGGAGGCTCGGATTCGGATGGAGACCAAGGTGAGAATCCACTGGGATAACAGTAGCTATGAATTATTAATCAGATAATGGATAATCTTTATGAAGAAAACGTGGAATGTGATTTTGAAACTTATTATTGCCGTAGCGAGTGCTGTGGCAGGTGTGATTGGTGGACAGACAATGATGTTTTAGTCCGATAGGATTTGATAAATAAAAAATGAGAAGAGCTGCTGGCAGGAAATCTGTCGGCAGCTCTTTTTTTAATCCTTGTATGCTTCTTCGTGTACCCCCGCTACTGCCCGTCCGCTGGGGTCGTTCTTTCCTTGGAAAGAGGCGTCCCATGCCAGTGCTTCGGCGGTGGAGCATGCCACACTGGGCACACTGGGAACGCTCCGGGCCGCGCTTTCACTGGGGAAATGCTCTTCGAAGATGGTGCGGTAGTAATACTCTTCCTTGTTTTGTGGGGTATGTATCGGGAAGCGTTCGGCGGCATGTGCCATCTGCTCGTCGCTGACGGCGGCGGCAGTGACGGCTTTCAGCGTATCAATCCAACTGTAGCCCACACCGTCGGAGAACTGTTCTTTCTGCCGCCAGGCAACGTTCTGAGGGAGCATGTCGGCAAAGGCTTCGCGGACTACTTTCTTTTCTATCTCCTTGCCGGGGCACATCTTGACTGCCGGATTGATGCGCATGGCAACATCCAGGAATTCTTTGTCGAGGAAGGGGACACGTCCTTCCACTCCCCAGGCTGCAAGGCTTTTGTTGGCACGGAGGCAGTCGTACAGATGCAGTTTGGAGAGCTTGCGCACGGTTTCTTCGTGAAAGGCTTGCGGTGTGGGCGCCTTGTGGAAGTAAAGGTAACCGCCGAACACCTCGTCTGCACCTTCGCCGCTGAGTACCATCTTGATGCCCATGCTTTTGATGACACGCGCCAGCAGATACATGGGGGTGGAGGCGCGGACAGTGGTTATGTCGTAAGTCTCAATGAAATAGATGACGTCGCGGACAGCATCGAGGCCTTCTTGAACGGTATAGTTTATCTCGTGATGCACGGTACCGATATGACGGGCCACTTCGCGGGCTTTAATCAAGTCGGGAGCACCCTTCAAGCCGACGGCGAAGGAATGGAGCTGTGGCCACCAGGCATCTGCCTTGTTGTCTGTCTCGATGCGTTTGGCGGCATATTTCTTGGCGATGGCAGAGATGACGGAAGAATCGAGTCCGCCACTGAGCAGGACACCGTAGGGGACGTCGGACATCAACTGGCGCTGTACGGCGGCTTCAAGTGCGTCGTGCACAGCCGTGACTTGTGTGCTGTAGGCTGTCCGGCCTATCGAAGCCGGCGCGGCATTACGTTCGGCGGCAGGAGTGTAGTTGTCCTTCACAGCGGCATAGTCCATCCAGTCGCGGGTGTACCAGCGGTGCATCTTGCCCTCGCGCCCACGGTAGTAGTGGCCGGGAAGGAAAGGCTCATACTCGTCGCAGAAACCTTCAAGGGCTTTCAGCTCACTGCCGAAGTAGATGTGTCCATCCTTGTCGCGTCCTATATAAAGGGGGATTACGCCGATGGGGTCGCGGGCGATGAGGTAATCGTCCGTTTCTTCATCATAGAGGGCGAAGGCGAAGATGCCGTTCAGCTCTTCGAGGAAGCGGATGCCTTTGTCTTTGTAAAGGGCAAGGATGACTTCGCAGTCGGAACCTGTCTGGAAGGCGTATTTTCCGGCATAGCGGGCACGGATGTCGCGATGGTTGTAAATCTCGCCATTGACGGCAAGCACCTGTTTGCGGTCGGGTGAATATAAGGGTTGTCCGCCGGATTCCGGGTCGACAATGGAGAGGCGTTCGTGGGCGAGGATGGCGGAGCCGCCTACGTAGATACCACTCCAGTCCGGTCCGCGATGACGGATTTTCTGCGCCATCCGTAGCGCTTTGTTTCTCAACTCAGGAGTTTGAGACTGTATGTTGAAGATTCCTGCTATTCCACACATGAGAATTAAAAATTAAAGGTTAAAAATTAAAGAAAGGGAAATCATTTCTTGTTTTCTTTTAGAGGTTCGAGGTAACGGTCTATTTCTGTTGCTACTCGTCGTCCGTCGGCCAAGGCACGTACTACGAGGCTGGCGCCGTGGGCGGCATCGCCTGCCACGAATACGTTCTCTGCAAACTTCGGTTGCTCGGGCTTGAGGAAACCCATGGCAAGAAGCACCATATCGGCTTCGATGACCTCTTTCTTACCCGTAGATTTCATGGTAGGGCGGTTACCGTCTGTTGCCGGAAGCCACTCCACTTCTTCCACTTCCACACCGCATACCTTGCCATTCTTCCCGATGAACCGGGTAGAGGCGAGGGACCATCGACGGGTACAGCCTTCTTCGTGGCTGCTGGTGGTTTTCAGTACGACGGGCCATTGCGGCCAGGGAGTATCCGGGTTGTGTCCTATGGGCGGTTGGGGCATAATTTCAATCTGGGTTACGCTGACGGCTCCCTGGCGGATGCTGGTGCCTATACAGTCAGACCCGGTATCGCCGCCGCCGATGACGAGTACCCGTTTGCCGCGGGCGTTGACGAGTTGGTCTTTCGGGAAGGTATCTCCATCCAGAATATGGTTCTGCTGTGCCAGCATGTCGAGGGCAAAGTAGATGCCTTTCAGCTCCCTGCCCGGAATGGAGAGGTCGCGGGCGGTGGGCGTACCGGTACAAATGGCGTAGGCATCGAATCCGACGGGCAGTTTCTGTACATCGACATGGACTCCCATCTTGAACAAGATTCCTTCGGCCTTGAGGATTTTCATGCGGCGGTCGATGACGGCTTTGTCCAGTTTGAAGTTGGGGATGCCGTAACGCAACAGTCCTCCCGGCATCGGTTTGCTGTCGAATAGGGTAACTTCGTAACCTTTGGCGTTCAGCCGTACGGCAACGCTCAATCCGGCAGGGCCGGCGCCGATGACGGCTACTTTCTTTCCGTTGCGTTCGGGCTGGAGGGGGGTGATGTAGCCCTCGCGAAAAGCAGCCTCGGCAATGGCGGCTTCGTTCTCGCGGATAGTGACCGGTTCGTTGCACGAGAGTTTCAGTACGCACGACTTCTCGCAAAGGGCAGGGCAGATGCGTCCCGTAAATTCCGGAAAATCATTCGTACTGTTCAGTATTTGATAGGCTTCGTGCCATTTGCCCCGGTAGAGCGCGTCTTGGAATTCCGGGTCTTTATTGCCCAGCGGACATGCCCAGTGGCAGAAGGGTACGCCGCAGTCCATACAGCGCGAGGCCTGGAGCTTGCGGTCGTGGCTGTTCAGTGTCTGTTCCACTTGGCTGAAGTCTGTGATACGTTCGTGTATCGGACGGTAACCCGCCTCTTGGCGGGGGATATTGAGGAATGCTTTTGGATCTCCCATGATGAACAAATTAAAAAGTTAAAGAATTAAAGAATGAAAGGGGAATTTCCTCAGTCTTTCATTCTTTCATTATTAATTCGCGATTCAATAATCGCGTTGCATTTCTGCAATCTTCTGTTGCAATTTCTGCATCTGCTCCTCTTGCAGCACTTTTTTGTATTCGATAGGGACTACCTGGATGAACTGGTCGGCATAGCGTGGCCAGTCATCGAGCATGGTGCGTGCCAGTTTGGAACCGGTGTACAGGTAGTGCTGGCAGATGAGCTCGTGCAGTTCCTTGCGGTAGGAGGCCTCTTCGATGAGGCTCAGTTCCACCATTTCCATATTGCAGAAATAGTCGAAGTTGCCGTCCCGGTTCCATACGTAGGCCACACCGCCGGACATGCCTGCGGCAAAGTTGCGTCCCGTCTGTCCGAGTACTACCACGCGCCCGCCGGTCATATACTCGCAGCAGTGGTCACCTACACCCTCCACTACGGCTGTGGCACCGGAGTTGCGGACGGCAAAGCGCTCGCCTGCACGGCCGTTGATGTAAACTTCACCGCTTGTGGCGCCATAAAGCAGGGTGTTGCCTGCAATCGTGTTTTTCTCCGCCTCGAAGTTGCTCCGTACCGGGGGCAGGACGGCGATGCGTCCGCCACTCAGACCTTTGCCCAGATAATCGTTGGCCTCGCCTTCCAGCTTGAAGTTGACACCCGGGACAAGGAATGCCCCGAAACTCTGCCCGGCGGAGCCTTTGAACTTCACATTCAGCGTATGTTCGGGCAGCCCTTTTTCTCCGTATTTTGCGGCAATGACACCAGAGAGCATGGCGCCGCAGGCACGGTCGGTATTGGCGATGGTGTACTCCAGCGAGATTTCCTTCTGGTTCTCTACGGCTTCGGCGGCGGCATGTAGCATCTCTACATCTTTCACATGGTCGATGCCATGCTGTTGGTCGGTGACGTGGCGGATGGCGGCTTCGTTGTCTACGCGTGCCAGTAGTTTGTCGAAGCTTATCAACTGATGTTTCTTGATTCCGTCATCCGGCTTGCGGACGATAAGGTCTGTGCGTCCAATGATGTCATCCAGGCGTTCCACACCGATTTCCGCCAGGTATTCGCGTACTTCCTGCGCCAGGAACGTGAAGAAGTTCACCAGATACTCGCTGCGTCCGCGGAAGCGTTTGCGCAGTTCTTCGTTCTGTGTCGCCACCCCTACGGGGCAGGTGTTCTGGTGACATTTGCGCATCATTACGCAACCCAGTACAATCAGGGCACTGGTGGCGAAACCGAATTCTTCGGCTCCGAGCATTGCCATCAGTATGATGTCGCGGCCTGTTTTGAGCTGTCCGTCCACTTGCAGCATCACTTGTCCGCGCAGGCCGTTCAGCACCAGTGTCTGCTGCGTTTCGCTCAAGCCGAGTTCGGGCGAGATGCCGGCATAGCGGATGGATGATGCAGGAGAGGCTCCCGTACCGCCCTCTGCACCCGAGATGACTATCAAATCGGCCTTTGCCTTTGCCACACCGGCGGCAATGGTGCCCACACCGCTTTCTGCCACCAGCTTCACGCTGATTTTTGCCCGTGGGTTCACGTTCTTCAGGTCGAAGATGAGCTGTGCCAGGTCTTCGATGGAGTAAATGTCGTGGTGGGGCGGGGGGGAAATCAGCGAGATGCCCGGAATGGAGTGGCGTGTCTTGGCAATCACTTCATCCACTTTGAAGCCCGGCAGCTGCCCACCTTCGCCCGGCTTGGCGCCTTGGGCAATCTTTATCTGTATTTCGTCCGCATTCACCAGATATTCTGCGGTGACACCGAAACGTCCTGAGGCCACCTGCTTGATGGCGCTGCGCAGATTGGTGCCGTCTTCGCGCGGCATGAAGCGTGCCCGGTCTTCGCCTCCTTCGCCCGTATTGCTCCGGCCATGCAGCTTGTTCATGGCAATAGCCATGGCTTCGTGGGCTTCGCGGCTGATGGAGCCGTAGGACATGGCGCCGGTGACAAAGCGCTGTACGATGTTCTCTACCGGTTCCACCCGGTCTATGCTGATAGGAGCGCGGCGGAAGTCGAGGAAATCGCGCAGGAAGATGGGAGATTCCTTGCTGTCTACCATGGCAGTGAACTCCTTGAATTTCTTATAGCTTCCCAGGCGTGTGGCAAGTTGCAGTGTGCTGATGGTTTCCGGGTTCCAGGCGTGCTTCTCACCATCCTTGCGGAAGGCATACAGTCCGCGGTTCGGCAATAACTCCGCTTCCCCCTTCTTTTTAAGAACCTCCATCCCTTCCTTGTGGAAGGCGATGGCGTCGCGTGCCACTTCATCCAGGCGTATGCCTCCGATGCGTGAACTCAGTCCGCCAAAGTAGGCATTGCTCAACTCCTCGCTCAGTCCTACGGTCTCGAAAATTTTCGCGCCCCGGTAAGAACGGATGGTGCTGATGCCCATCTTGCTCATAATCTTGAACAAGCCTTTGCAGACGGACTTGATATATTTCTTTTCGGCAGTGGCGTAGTCGAGCTGTATTTCCTTTTCGTTCACCAGTTTGTCGATGACGGCAAAAGCCATATACGGATTCAGTGCGCTGGCTCCGAAGCCCAGCAGCAGTGCGGCGTGCATCACTTCGCGGATTTCGCCGCTTTCTACAATCAGTGCCGTCTGCACCCGTTTGCCCACGGAGATAAGATGGTGGTGTACCGCCGACACGGCAAGCAGTGACGGAATGGCGGCATGGGTGGCGTCTACGTCGCGGTCGGAAAGCACGATGTAGTTCACTCCTTCGTTGACGGATTCTTCCGCCTGCTTGCAGAGGGTTGCCAATGCTTCCTGCAATCCCTGGCACCCTTTTGCCACTTCGAAGAGCAGGGGCAGTTTCACGGTCTTGAAGCCTTTGTACCGGATGTTGCAGAGAATATCCAGCTGGGCGTTGTTCAGGATGGGATGGTTCAACCTCACCATCTTGCAATGGTTTTCGCTGGGTGTCAGTATGTTCATGCCTACGGCTCCGATGTACTCGGTCAGCGACATTACCAGTTCTTCGCGTATCGGGTCGATAGGAGGGTTGGTGACTTGGGCAAACTGCTGGCGGAAATAGTTGTACAGTAGTTGCGGCTTGTCCGAGAGTACTGCCAGCGGGGTGTCATTGCCCATGGAGTTGATGGGTTCGGCACCGATGGTACACATCGGGACAATCAGCCGTTCCACGTCTTCTTTGGAGTAGCCGAAGATGCGCAGCATGCTGTCGTAGTTCTCCACGCTATGGGAGACTTTGCGACCGCTTTTCAGTTCGTCCAGCTCGATGCGGTTGCCGGCCAGCCAAGTGCGGTATGGTTTGGCTTCGGCAAGTTGTTTCTTCAGTTCGCCGTCATAATATATTTCGCCTTTCTCGGTGTCTATAAGCAGTATCTTGCCCGGTTGCAGGCGTCCTTTTTCCTTGATGTCTCCCGGCTCGAAATCCATCACGCCGACTTCGCTGGCCACTACCATCATGCCGCCCTGCGTAATCAGGTAGCGTGCAGGGCGCAGTCCGTTTCTGTCGAGCATGCCGCCTGCATAGCGCCCGTCGCTGAAAAGCAGTGCCGCCGGTCCGTCCCACGGCTCCATCAGGATGGAGTGGTATTCATAGAAAGCTTTTAAATCTTCGCTGATGGGATTCTTTTCGTTGAAAGATTCCGGCACGAGCATGGCCATGGCGTGCGGCAGGCTCAGGCCTGACATGATGAGAAACTCGAGCACATTGTCCAGCGAGGCACTGTCGCTCATGCCCGGTTGCACGATGGGGCGTATCTCCCGGATGTCTCCCAAGGCGGGAGAGGAGAGTACACTCTCACGGGCTTCCATCCAGCCGCGGTTGCCGCGGATGGTATTGATTTCGCCGTTGTGTGCCAGCAGGCGGAAAGGCTGTGCCAGTCCCCAGGTGGGGAAAGTGTTGGTGCTGAAACGGGAGTGCACCAATGCCAGTCCGCTGGTGAAGTAGCTGTTGGTGAGGTCGGGGAAGTAGTTGCGCAACTGCAAGGAAGAGAGCATGCCCTTGTAGACGATGTTCTTCGTAGAGAGCGAGACGATGTAGAAATCCTCGCGGGTGGGGATGTCCGACTTGCGTATTCTGTTCTCTATCCTTTTCCTTATTATATAGAGTTTGCGGTCGGCGGTTTCGCTTTCCGTAAATCCGGTGATGAAAATTTGCTTGATGTCCGGTTCGTTGGCAAGAGCCGCTTCTCCCAATATTTCGGGGCAAGTGGGCACGTTGCGCAGATGCATCAGGGTCAATCCCTCCTTTTCAATCTCTTCGATAATGACGCTCAAGATGACAGCCTGGTCTTTTCCGTCTTTGGGAAGGAAAAGCAGGCCGGTGCCGTATTTTCCCTTCTCGGGAACGGGAATGCCCTGCAACAGAATGAATTCGTGCGGTATCTGCAGCATGATGCCGGCGCCGTCTCCGGTTTTGTTGTCCGCCCCTTCCGCTCCACGGTGGCGCATGTTTTCCAGTACCTTCAATGCTGATTCTACCAGTTCATGTGATTTTCCTCCCTGGATATTGACCAGCATGCCTACTCCGCAGGCATCGTGCTCATGGGATGCCTCATACAAGCCCAACTGTTTGGGCTGTCGCTGGTAATCCTCTGCTTTTGTTTTGTTGTTAAAAAGTTCTTGTTTCATGATTATAAGCTTTCTTTATTGCTGTATAATATTGTTTGTGGTTTCAAAATGTTCGGCAAATATATGGTATTAATTGCAAAATGCTAATATGTATTCCTGCCTTCTTTCTTGCAAAATTCCTGCGATAGAAGATGAAGTTATGAATTGATAGAAAACACCCTCTGTTTTCTTTTAATCCTAAATCAAAATCAGACGGTTTGATTTGGATTTGTAAATTAAGCCTTTTGCTTTTAAAATAACACTTTCTTTAACTTTTTGATGTAAAAACAACTTTTTTCTATTCTTTTGATAAATAAATAGTGGAAAGATTAACTTTATGTTCTTAAGAATATGTATATTTGCAGCGCAAAATCAAATACTGATACATTATGTGTGGAATAGTAGGCTATATAGGTCAAAGGAAAGCCTACCCCATTCTTATCAAGGGTCTGAAGCGGTTGGAGTACCGTGGATATGATAGTGCAGGGGTAGCATTAATCAGTGATAACCGACAGTTGAACGTGTACAAAGCGAAAGGTAAGGTTTCGGAACTTGAAACTTTCGTTGCTCAAAAAGATATTTCCGGTAACATTGGTATTGCACATACACGTTGGGCTACTCATGGAGAACCTTGTTCCGTCAATGCCCATCCCCATTATTCCTCTTCCGAACGCCTCGCCCTCATCCATAACGGCATTATTGAAAACTACGCCGTCCTTAAAGAAAAACTTCAAGCCAAAGGTTATGTATTTAAAAGCAGCACTGATACCGAGGTGCTGGTACAGCTCATCGAATACATTCAGGTGACAAACCATATTGACCTGCTGACGGCAGTGCAACTTGCCTTGCAGGAAGTGATTGGGGCGTATGCCATTGCGGTGCTCGACAAGGACAATCCGGATGGGATAATCGCTGCACGCAAGAGCAGTCCGCTGGTGGTGGGCATCGGTGAAGGTGAGTTTTTCCTGGCTTCGGATGCCACGCCGATTGTGGAATATACGGATAAGGTGGTGTATCTGGAAGACGAAGAGATTGCCCTCATCCGCCGGGGAGAGAAGCTGAAGGTTGTTAACCTGAAGAATGTGGAATGTCCGCACGAGGTAAAGACGGTAGCGCTCAATCTCGGCCAGCTGGAGAAGGGAGGCTTTCCGCATTTCATGCTCAAGGAAATTTATGAACAGCCTAAGGCTGTCCACGACACCACAACCATTCATGTGGATAAGAATGGCATGGTATGCTTTGACAATCTGAACTGGACTAAAGCGGATCTGGAAAACATTGATAATATCCTGATTACCGCATGCGGTACCGCTTATCATGCCGGCCTTGTGGCTAAGCATTATATTGAACGCTTTGTAAAGATTCCAGTAGAAGTGGATATTGCATCTGAATACCGCTATCGTCAGCCGCTGACCAGCGAACGTACTCTGTGCATTGTAGTCAGCCAGTCCGGGGAAACCCTGGATACCCTGGAAGCGCTTAAGGAAGCCAAGCGACTGGGGGCACGCAGCATTGCGGTAACCAATTCCATCGGTTCTTCCATTGCCAGAGAAGCGGATTATACCATCTACACACTGGCAGGTCCGGAAATCGCGGTAGCTTCTACCAAGGCTTATACCACGCAGCTGGTGGCATTGCTTCTTCTTTCCCTGTATATGGGACAGATTAAGGGAACCATTCGTCCTGAACTGATAAAGGAAATCACTTCCGCTCTTCTCACTCTTCCGGATAAGATTACCGAAGTGCTGAAGGAAAAGGACCATATGGAAAAACTGGCTGAAAGCCTGAAGGATGCTAAGGATATTTTCTATCTGGGACGTTCCATCGATTATGCCATTGCCATGGAAGGCGCGCTCAAGCTTAAGGAAATTTCCTATATCCATGCGGAAGCTTATGCGGCTGGGGAACTGAAGCATGGTACACTGGCACTGATTACAAAAGAAACACCGGTTATTGCGGTAGCTACGCAGAGCCATGTGGCTTCCAAGATGTACAGCAATATTCAGGAA
>OJKQ01001100.1_pt1 | contig 13609 bp, 10 predicted proteins | sample 1596641 | NCBI WGS metagenome assembly OJKQ01 (sample SAMEA4350167, study PRJEB24818) | metagenome | biome: human; feature: gut; material: faeces | place: Denmark | collected 2013-09 | reverse complement strand
GGGCTGCCCGGTGTGCCATCGGGTGCGGCCGGCCGCCGGATCGTGTCCGGCGCGGCACCGATCGCCAGCGCCTCCAGCGTCTGGCGGGTCAGGCAGGGCTGGTCCCCCGGCAGAAACACACACCCCTGCAGGTCGGGCTGCTGCGCCAGCAGCGCGGTCAGGCCAAGGCGCACCGTATCGCTACGGCGTGGCTCGTCATGGCGCAGCACGGGGAAACCCTCTGCGCGGCAGAGGGCCTCGACCTCGGCTGAGCGGGTCACGGCAATGCGCCCGGCAAAGACCGGCGCGGCGGCCAGCGCCAGCGCATGGACGGCCAGTGGTCGGCCGTTCAGCTCGGCCATCAGCTTGTTGCCGCCGAACCGCCGCCCCAGCCCCGAGGCCATGACGATGCAGCCCAGCGGCGGCACAGGGCAGTCCAGATCGTACACAAAGGCGTCGGGGTCGGCGCAGAGCGCGCGCAGGAACGGGGTGTCCTGCTTGCGGACAACCGCGAGAACACGGCAGACTTTCAACAGATCCAGCACGCTTTGTTGAAAATCCGCGCAGCCGCTCTCCAGATAGCCAAGCTCGTCCAGCACGGCCCAGCCGCCGGCCGCCGCCATCCGCTGCAGGGCGGGCAGTCCCACGGCGGCAAAGCCGGCCGGTACGGGGCGCATCCGGTTTTCACCGGGGGGCAGGGCGGCATCAAACCGGCCGATGACCGCCGCTGCCCCGGCGGCTGTATCGCGCATCTCGACCCATCTGCCCGGGACGGCGGCGGTGAGAAGCATCGGGGCATCGGGGCAGAGGGATGGCATAAGTGCGCGCAGCAGCGTTGTTTTGCCGCTGCCGCGCCCGCCGGTCAGCAGCAAGTGGCGCTTACCGCTGGCCCGGAAAGAACGCAGAATAGAGCTCGCGGCTGGTCTGTACACAGGCATCACGGTAGGCCTCATACCTTTCTAAAAATTGGCGGGCCTCGGCGGTCAGGGTGCTGCCGCCGCCGCCCCGCCCGCCGATGGTCTTGCAGGTCAGGGCAAAGCCCAGTTCTTTTTCGGCGTGCTGCACAAGCCGCAGCGCCTTGGAGTAGGAAAGCCCCATCTGCGCCGCTGCGCTGCGCAGCGAGCTGGTCTCCTCGATCAGATGGAGCAGGCGGCAGGGCCCCTCGCCAAAAAAGCGTTCGCCTGCATCATCGCAGAGCATCACGCGCAAAGCAGGTTTCATGGTATCACCTCACAGCGGCAGCAGGGCCAGACGGCGTCGGCCCCGGCAGTCGGTAACGGGCAGCAGCTCCAGCGGGCCGTACACGGCGGCAAGGGCTGCCTGCAGCACGGCAGGCGGGTCGGTTCTGGGATGCAGCACCGCCGCGACCCCGCCGCCCTGCAATACCACCAGTATATCACAGCTGTCCAGGGCCAGCGCGGAGTCGTGCAGGCAGACCAGCGCGGTCTTGCCGCCGGTGTGGACCAGCTGCGCCAGCAGCGCGGTCATCCGGCTGCGGTTCGCAAGGTCAAGCGCACTGTCCGGCTCGTCCAGCAAAAGCAGCGGCGCATCCTCGGCAATCGTGCGCGCCAGAATACAGAGCTGCTTCTCGCCGCCGCTCAGCGTCAGGTAGTCCTGCCCGGCCTTGTCGGCCAGACCTACGGTGCGCAGGGCCTCGTCCGCAGCGGCGCGCATGGCGGCGGTGGGGCTTTGCAGGACCCCCAGCCGCGGGTTGAAGCCCATAAGCACGACCTCCCGCGCCGAGAGCGAGACCGAGATGCCGCTCTGCTGCGGGATATAGCTGACGGTCTGCGCAAGCCTGCGGGTGGACAGACTCTCCAGCGGGACGCCGTCCAGAAGGCACTGCCCGGTGTGGGGCAGCAGCCCGGCGGCCGCCTTGAGCAGCGTGGTCTTGCCGCTGCCGTTTACCCCCAGCAGACCGATCAGCTGCCCGGACACCGGGACAGAAAAGCTGACCCCTTGCAGCACGGCTGCTGTGCCGTACCGTACGGCGAGGTCCTGCACGCAAAGCCCCACGGGCGGGGGCGTGGTTTGTGGCATCATGACGCATCCCTCCCCGGCTGCAGGATCAGATAAAGCAGAAACGGCACGCCCAGCAGCGAGGTAAAGATGCTGACCGGCAGCTCGGTGGAGGCTGCCGTCTTGGCCAGCGTGTCGGCTGCCAGCAGCAGGGCGCTGCCCAGCAGCCCGCTCAGCAGGCAGGCCGAGCGCCGGTTGTGCCCCGCCAGCAGCCGGGCGCTGTGGGGGGCCAGCAGCCCGACGAAGCTGATAAGCCCTGTCACGCTGACAACGGCGGCAACCGTCATGGTGGCAAGCGTCAGCAGCAGCAGGCGCATCGCACCCACCCGCACGCCGAGCAGCCGGGCCTCGCCCTCCTCGATCGAGAGCAGCAGCGCCTGCCGGTGCAGCGCAAAGATCGCTGCGCAGCAGACCAGCACAACCGGCACCGGGAACCACACCCGGCTGCGGGTCACGGCGGCCAGACTGCCCATGATCCAATACTCGATGCTGGCCAGCTCCTTCTCGGGGTCGGCGGTCAGCTTGAGCAGCATCAGCAGCGTCTGGGCCAGCGCGTGGACGGCGATGCCCGCCAGCACCAGCGACATTTTGCTGCGCCCCGGCGCGGCAGCGGCCAGCCCCAGCGAGAGGAACACCGCCGCCAGCCCGCCCGCAAAGGCACAGACCGTGGTGGACAGCGCCCCTGACGAAACGAACAGGATGGCGAACGCCGCGCCGACACTGGCCCCCGAGGAAACGCCGATGATGTCGGGGCTTGCCAGCGGGTTGCGGAATACGGTCTGGTAGACAAAGCCGGCCACCCCCAGCCCAAAGCCGCCGATCAGAGCCATGACGGCGCGGGGCAGCCGCAGCACGGTGAAGGTGCGCACCGCCATGGCATCGCCGGCCAGCAGCGCCGCCGGTGTTATGGGGTAGCGGCCCAGCGCAAGGGCCGCACCAAAAGTCATAAAAACGCAGAGCGCTGCGCCCAGGAGGCACAGCGCCGTGCGCTTGCGGTTATTCATAGGAGGCAGGGGTGAAGCCGTAGTAGGTCGTGTAGAATGTATCTGCGCAGTCATGGTAGAACTGCTCACTCACCTGCTCGGGGTGCAGCACGCTGCCCAGATAGACGCTGCCCAGGAAGCTGCCGGGCACGGGGGAGTCCACAGCCTCGATGGCGTGGGGCAGCTGGTAGACATGGCCCTCCTTGACGGCGGTGCAGTCGGCCAGTGCGGCATCGTTCAGGACGGAATCGACATCATAGTCGGCATCGGACGCCAGAATGATGTAGTCGGGATCCCAGTCCAGCACCTGCTCATAGGAGACCTCGGCCCAGTAGGTGTCCTCAACACTGGCGGCAGCGTTGAGACCGCCGGCGTTCTCGATCATATAGTTCTGGTACATGGCGGGGCCGGCGGTCTGCAGCACAGAGCTGTTGCCGGCCATGTAGACGGTGGGGGCCTCGGCATCGCCGATGGCCTCGCGCAGGCTGAGCAGATTGTCCTCGATTGCGGACTTCAGCTCCTCACTGCGGGCAACGGTGTTGGTGGCCTGAGCCAGCAGGTCGATGGCGCCGTACAGCTTGTCCTGATCCTCCGGCTTGACGGCCAGCACGGTCAGGCCCAGCTCCTCCATCTGGGGGATGGAATCCTTCAGCTTGGCGGGCACGATGACAAGGTCGGGGGTCAGCGCGGCGCAGCCCTCAAGATCAAACTCCTTGGCGGTGCCGATGCTGGGCAGGCTCTGCAGCTCGGGGGCGGAGAGGCTGTAGATCGTGCGCTTGTCGGCCTTGGCCTCGACGCCGACCAGCTCGTCCTGCACGCCGAGGGCGATGAGCAGGCTGGTGGAGATGTAGTAGCCGCTGGCCAGCGTCTTGGGCTCGGTCTCGATGGTGACCTCGCGGCCCAGCTGGTCGGTGACGGTCAGCGGGTAGGTGACGGCGGTCTCGGCGGCAGCGGGTGCAGCGGCAGCCTCCTCGGGGCTGGCGGTGACCTCGGGCGCAGCGGTGGCGGAGGCGGTTGCCTCGCTGCTTACGGCGGCGGTGCTGCCGCAGGCGGTCAGCGCCATGGCGGCGGCCAGCAGCAGGGCGGTCATTTTGGTCATTTTCATGGATCTTCTTCCCTCATACAATAAAAAATATCGTTGTATTTTTAAAACAACAACGGTATTATACCAGATTTTATGGTAGAATAAAAGTACCTATCCACGAAAAGTGTGATTTTTTCGCCCAAAACAGAAAAAACGGAGATTGACCCATGATGACGATACGCGAATATGCCCGCCCCGCCACGCTGGAGGAGGCATGGCAGCTGAACCAGAAAAAGCCCAACCGCGTGCTGGGCGGTATGCTCTGGCTCAAGATGGAAAAGATCAATGTCGGCACGGCCATCGACCTGTCGGCCTTGGGGCTGGATACGATCGAGGAGACTGACACCGAGATCATCATCGGCGCTATGGCAACGCTGCGCGATCTGGAAACGAACGCCGCCCTGAATGCCTACACCGCGGGGGCTGTGCGGGAGGCTGTGCGCCACATTGTCGGCGTGCAGTTCCGCAACTGCGCCACGGTGGGCGGCAGCATCTATGGCCGGTTCGGCTTTTCCGATGTGCTGACGCTGTTTTTGGCGCTGGACTGTGAGGTCGAGCTGTACAGGGCGGGCCGGATTCCGCTGGCGCAGTTTGCCGCGATGCCCTATGACCGCGATATTCTGACCCACATCTGCCTGCGCAAGACGCCGGGGCTGAAGGTGCAGTACCAGTCGGTGCGCGCGACCCAGACCGATTTCCCGATCCTGACCTGTGCGGCTGCCCGCACGGCGCAGGGGCAGTACCGCTTTGCCATCGGTGCGCGCCCGATGAAGGCCGTGCTTGTCACGCCGGACTGCGACCCGGCGCAGATGCCCGCCGCCGTGCAGGCAGCCGTCAAGACCGGCAGTAACCTGCGCGGCAGTGCCGAGTACCGCACCCACCTGACCGGCGTGCTGGTCCGGCGTGCCGTGGCCGCGCTGGAAAATTGACGGAGGTATACCATGCAGATCACATTTACCTTAAATCATAAAAAAGTCACCGCCGAAATCGCGGCTGACACCGTGCTGCTGGACCTTGTGCGCAGCCTCGGCTGCAAGAGCGTCAAGCGCGGCTGCGAGACCGCCAACTGCGGCCTTTGCACGGTCTTTCTCGATGAAAAGCCGGTGCTGTCCTGCTCGGTGCTGGCGGCGCGGGTCAACGGCCGCAGCGTCACCACGCTGGAGGGGCTGCAGGAGGAGGCTGCCGAGTTCGGCGCCTTTATCGCCGATCAGGGTGCGGAGCAGTGCGGCTTCTGCAACCCGGGCTTTATTATGAACGCGCTGGCGCTTTTCCGGGAAAACCCCGACCCCGGCGAGGATGAAATCAAGGAGTATCTGGCCGGCAACCTCTGCCGCTGCTCCGGCTATGAGGGCCAGCTGCGGGGCATTTTGAACTTTTTAGCGTGGAAAAAGGGGAAGGAGGCTGCCCAATGAAAACCGTGAACCAGGCCATGCGCAAAAAGGACGCTATGCAGCTTGTGACCGGCCAGCCCGTCTACATGGATGATGTCATCCCGCAGGACTGCCTGATCGTAAAGCTGCTGCGCTCCCCCCATGCCAACGCTATCGTGCAGGAGATCGACACGAGCCGCGCCCTGCTGGTGCCGGGCATCGAGGCGATCTACACATGGAAGGATGTGGACCAGCAGGGTCGCCGCTACACCCAGGCGGGCCAGACCTACCCCGAGCCGAGCCCCTATGACCGGCTTGTCATCGACCGCCATGTCCGCTTTGCGGGGGATGTTGTCGCAATTTTGGCCGGCAAGGATGAAAAATGCGTCGATAAGGCGATGAAGCTCATCAAGGTCCGGTATGAGGTCCTGCCCGCCGTGCTGGACTACCACACGGCACTGGACAACCCTGTCCTTGTCCACCCGGAGGAAAACTGGGAGTCGCTGGCACCGGTCGGGGCCGACAACAAGCGCAACCTGTGCGCCCACGATGAGAGCGGGGCGGGCGATATTGAGGCGGTGCTGGCGGGGTGCGATGTCGTCATCGACCATACATACCACACTCGCGCCTGCCAGCAGGCCATGATGGAGACCTTCCGCACCTACTGCAGCATAGATGCCTACGGGCGGCTGAATGTCCTCAGCTCGACCCAGATCGTTTTCCACTGCCGCCGGATCCTGGCCAATGCGCTGCACATCCCCAAGTCGATGATCCGGGTGGCCAAGCCCCGCATCGGCGGCGGCTTCGGCGCCAAGCAGACCTCGGTCTGCGAGGTCTACCCCGCCTTTGTGACATGGAAAACCAAAAAGCCCAGCAAGATCATCTTCAGCCGGTACGAGAGCCAGATCGCCTCCACCCCGCGCCATGAGATGGAGATGCATGTCCGCCTTGGTGCGACAAAGGACGGCATCGTCAGGGGCATCGACCTCTACACCCTGTCCAACACCGGTGCTTACGGCGAGCATGGGCCTACAACGGTGGGCCTGTCCGGCCACAAATCCATCCCGCTCTACGGCAAGGCCGAGGCATTCCGCTTTGTCAGCGATGTCGTCTACACGAACCACATGTCCGCGGGCGCTTACCGCGGCTACGGTGCGACCCAGGGCCTGTTTGCGGTGGAGTCCGCCGTCAATGAGCTGGCCGACAAGCTGGGCATCGACCCGTTTGTGATCCGCCAGCGCAACATCATCCATGAGGGCGATGTGATGCCCGCCTACTACGGGCAGGTCAACACCAGCTGCGCGCTGGACCGCTGCCTGCAGGCCGTGCATGACAACATCGGCTGGGACGAAAAATACCCCGTGCGCGACATGGGCAACGGCAAGGTGCGCGCCGTGGGCATGGGCATGGCGATGCAGGGCTCCGGCATTACGAGTGTGGATGTGGGCAGCGCCAGCCTGAAGATCAACGATGACGGGTTCTATACCCTCTCAATCGGTGCGGCCGACATGGGCACCGGCTGCGACACGATTCTGGCGCAGATTGCCGCCGAGGTGCTGGACTGCCCGCTCGACAACGTGACGGTCCTCGGCGCGGACACCGATTCCTCGCCCTACGATTCCGGCTCCTACGCATCCAGCACGACCTATGTCACCGGCAAGGCGGTTGAGCAATGCGCCGAGCAGCTCAAGCAGAAAATCTGTCAGGTCGGCGCGGGGCTGCTGGGCCTTGATGAGCGTGCAGTCGTCTTTACGGGCGATGCCGTGACTAGCGAGGACGGCACGCAGCGCGCCACGCTGGCGCAGATCGCCGCAGCCTCCCAGTGCGGCAGCAATACGGCGCTGGAGGCAGTCGTGACCCACAGCTCGGAGATCTCGCCCCCGCCGTTCATGGTGGGCGCTGCCGAGGTCGAGGTTGATCTGGAAACCGGCGAGGCGCAGGTCATCCGCTATGAGGCGGCTGTTGACTGCGGCACACCGGTCAACCCGAACCTTGCGCGGGTGCAGGCCGAGGGCGGCATCCTGCAGGGCATCGGTATGGCGCTGACCGAGAATGTCACCTACGATGACCGCGGCATGCCGCAGGAAAACTCGCTGATGCAGTACAAGATCCCGGCGCGCAACGACATCGGGCATATCCATGTCGTATTTGAGAGCAGCTACGAGGGCACCGGCCCCTTCGGTGCCAAGAGCATCGGCGAGGTGGTCATCAACACCCCGCTGCCCGCCGTGGCCGATGCGATCTACCACGCCACCCACAAGCGGTTCTATGAGCTGCCCATCACCCGCGAGCAGATCGCGCTGGCCGGGCAGTAAAGGGCAGGGAACGGCGAAAAAGACCCTCTGCGGGGGATAAAAAAATTGCAAGCCGGCAGATCGCCGGCTTGCAATTTTTTTTAGGCTGCAAAAAAACTCTTGTAGGGGCAGGCATTGCTCGTCCGTGCCCGTTTGTCTGTGAAAAACCTTCCCGGAAAACGCGCTGCTGCGCCAAGCCGGTGCGAAGATTCAGGTTTCGCCACCGCGGTTAAAACTGCGCCGGTTGTTGGGGAACCAAATGGCAGGGGTGAACACAGCCAGCCCCACCGCTGTGGTATCCCCGGGGTTGGAAACGATGTGGGGCAGGTTGGACTGCACCACAGTGGTGTCTCCGGCGTTCAGGCGGGTAGTCTTGGACTCCACCAGTACATCCAGCTGCCCCTGTTCCAGCAGCAGGATTTCCTCACTGGGATGGATCACCGGCAGGTCGCCGTCCTTGCAGTGGGGTTCCAGCTCAAAGCGTATGACCAACGACTGAGGTACAAAATTTCCGTTGGGCATGGGCGTAAGCAGATGATACCGTACATTGGAATTGGGCTGGGAGAGGATCAACATATCCGCCTGACGGGTTGTCAGGCTGGTGCTGCTCTCACCTCCCATAAACAGATAGGTGGGGATGTCCAGAGCGGCGCTGAGTTTGCGCAGGGTGGACAGGGACGGGTCGGTGAGATCGCGCTCGATTTGGGAGATATACCCGATGGACAAACCAGTCTTTTCGGCCAGTTCCTTAAGGGTGATTCCCCGCTTTTTCCGGATATTTCGAACATGTTCGCCCAGCATAAGACCTCCCGCTTTTTCGTAAAAAAATTTATTTACAGTATATCACAAAATGTTCTGTACGTAAATAAGCAAGAAAATATTTGATATTTATAAAATTTTTTACAAGGAAAATCAGATAATTTCTTGCTTATCCTATAAAGTGCTCAGAAAAATGTGAAAAAAACAGAAAAGCTCTTGACAAAAATTTTAGAAATAGTAAAATTTATAAAAAATTGTAAATTTTATAAAAATTATTGTGCAGGAGGAACCCTATGAAAATCACAGACGTAAAGGTAGAAACCATCCGTATCCCCATGAAAAAGCCCTTCCGTATTGCTTTTGCGGTACAGGATCATTCGCTGAATGTGCTGGTGAAGATCTCCACCGACGAAGGTCTGTGGGGCATCGGTGAGGCCGCGCCCTTTGAACCGGTGACCGGCGAGAGCGCAGCCACCGTTCTGGAAGCGCTGAAACTGTTCCGCACCGGATTGATCGGCATGGACCCGCTCGATGTTGAGGGCATCCACAGGATGATGGACCGCCTGCTGTCAGGCAACACCTCGGCAAAGGCCGCGGTGGATATTGCCCTGTATGATATCAAGGGCAAACTGATGGGTCAGCCTCTGTACAAGGTGCTGGGCGGCAGCGTGAACCAGATCGTCACGGACATGACGGTGGGCATTGACACACCGGAAGCCATGGCCGCCGAAGCCCGGGAACGGGTGGAAAAGGATGGCTTCACCATTCTGAAGATCAAGGCCGGCATCAACCCGAGTGAGGATATCCAGGCATTGACCCTGATCCGTCAGGCGGTGGGCCCCAACATCCGCCTGCGTGTGGACGCCAACCAGGGTTATACGGTCAGCGATGCGGTGCGCACCCTGAAAGCCTTTGAAGAGTTGGGCGTGGAAGCGGTGGAACAGTGCCTGCCCAGCTGGGATCTGGACGGTATGCGCTTTGTGCGTTCCAAGGTGGACTTGCAGGTCATGCTGGATGAGTCGGTCCACACCCCCATCGACGCAGCAAAGGCCTGCAAGATCGATGCTGCAGACATTATCAACATCAAACTGATGAAGTGCGGCGGCCTGTACCCGGCGGAAAAGATCAACGCCATTGCCGAGGCAAACCATGTACAGTGCATGGTGGGCTGCATGCTGGAGACCAAGGTGGCCATTGCTGCCGGTGTAAGTCTGGTTGCCGCCAAGCAGAACATCACCGAGGCGGACTGCGACAGCTTTATGTACGCTGTGGACCCCGAGATGGGTATGCCCGGCGGTTTTGCCGTGAATGGCGGCGTCTACACCCTGTCCGACAAACCGGGCCTTGGCATCGATATTGATTTTTAAGCGGGACCCCGCAGAGAGGTATAGAGAGGTATATTATGGCGAATACGATTTTTTCCTCCGAAGGCGCGCTCCTGTTCATCATGGTCGCCACGGTTGCACTGGGATTCTGGCTGCAGCGGTTCAAGGTGTTCAAAACGCTGGGCCCGGCCCTGACGGTTATCGTCATGGGCATCGTGATGTCCAACCTGCGGATCGTGCCTACCTCCAGCCCTACCTATGATGCCATCAGCAGCTACTGCGTGCCGTTGTCCGTTTCCATCTGCCTGCTGAGCCTGGACCTGAAACAGATGCGCAAATTATCCAAGGAACCGATCATTGCGTTGGCCTCGGCCATATTCAGCGTCTGCGTGGCAGCTTTGGTGTTCGGCATACTGTTCGCCAACAAAATCGACGAGGGCTGGAAGGTGGCCGGTATGTTCGTGGGCACCTACACCGGCGGCAGTTCCAACCTGACCGCCATCGCTGTAGGCCTGGATGCCAGCAAGAACACCATCGCCTCGGCCAATGCCGCCGACTATGTGGTGGGCATCCCCACGCTGATCCTGATGTTTGCTACCCCCGCCCTGTACAAGAGTTCCAAATGGCTGAAAAAGCTGTGGCCCTATGATATGAGCGAGTCGGAGCTGCTGGGGGATGGCAACCACGAGGAACTGATGGCCTCCAAGGAATGGTCCATCCAGGAAATCGCCTGGCTGCTGGCCATCGGCTTTGGCACCGTGTGGGCTGCCACCAGCATCTCCTCGATGGTATTCGGAGAAGGGTTCCGCAGTGCAGGCCGCATCCTGCTCATCACCACCTTCTCCATCATCCTGGCACAGGTGCCGGCCGTCCGCAAGCTGCGCGGCAATTTTGACCTGGGCCTTTTCATAGCGGTGCTGTTCCTGGTGACCATCGGCTTTGCGGTGGACCTGAAGCAGTTCTTCGGATCTACCTTCTACATCACCCTGTTCTGCTTCTGTGTCATCGCCTGTTCCATTCTGCTGCACCTGCTCATCACCCGGCTGCTGAAAGTCCGTTTTGAGTATGTGCTGCTGTCCATCGTGGGCTGTATCTCGGATGGCCCCACCGCCGCCCTCATCGCCTCCAGCGCCCAGTGGAAGACCCTTATCAACATCGGCTTGCTCATGGGCGTACTGGCCGGTGCCCTGGGCAACTATGTGGGCATCGGTGTAGCCTATGCCATCCGTGCTTTCATCGGCGCCTAAACGGAAAACGGGAGAAACGGAAATGCGTAATTTTGACTTATATGTTTCAGGCATCCTGTACGGCAGACTGCGGCTGGGCGACGGCACACCCCAGATCCGGAAACTGGACGTGCATACCGGCGCGCTGCTGGACTGGCAGGACCTGACTGAACAGGACCGGGATTTTTACCGTTTCTTTGTGAAGATGGACTTTGCCGCCCTGGGGCAGAACCTGTCCCATTACGAGACGGGGCTGCATGGCACCGGGGAAGTTTCCCTGTGCGGCGAGCGCTACACCAGCGAAGACGGCTGCAGCTACCTGCAGCGGGATGTAAAATTCCCCAACAACAAACAGATGAAGGACGGACGGCTGATCGCCGTCACCTGCCCTGCCCGGGAGATGGTCACGGTGCTGGTGGAACCCGGTGCCGAGGAGGAGACCATCCTGCGCCTGTGGCGCTCGACCTGGCCGGAGGAACAGCTGTTCCCGGTAGAACATGCGCAGACCTTCCCGGTGCCCATGCGGGACGGGGTACATCTTTCCACCAACGTATACCTGCCTAAAAACTGCAGTACCCCGGTGCCCGCAGTGCTGGTACGCACCCCCTACGGCAAAGAGGACGGCTGTGAGATATACTACCGTTACGTCCAGCGCGGCTACGCGGTGGTAGTACAGGATGTGCGTGGCCGAAACGCCAGTGAAGGCGAATGGCTGCCCAACTACCACGAGGTGGAGGACGGCGACGATACTCTGAACTGGATCGCCGCCCAGCCGTGGTGCAGCGGACGCATCGGTATGGTGGGAGGGTCCTACCTGGGTTATGTACAGTGGGCGGCCGCTGCCAGCGGCAACCCCCACCTGAAAGCTCTGATCAGCGTAGTCTGTGCGGGCAGCGCCTTTGTGGATCTGCCCCGCCGGGGTGGGTCTTTCACCTCGGGCATGCTGGCCTGGGCCTTTGCGGTGTCTCAGAAAACCTTCCACCCTGAGCTGATGGAACGCGATGACTGGGAGAAAGTGCTGAACATCCGCCCCCTGACCGACCTGCCGAAAAAGGCTCTGGGGTACGATGTGCCCTTTATCACACGGTGGCTGGAACCCAGTGACTACAACGATTTCTGGCGTATGTCCAACTGGCAGGAACGCTCCGTCAGGGCGCAGATCCCGGCGCTGATCCAGTCCGGCTGGTTTGACGACAACGGCATGGGTACCACCGAAGCCCTGGAACTGGTCCATGACTTCCCGCGGGGCATGCGCAAGGTCATTCTGGGACCCTGGCAGCACAGCGGCAACAGTAAGTACGACATGCACGGGGTATCCTTCGGCAGCCAGGCGCTGCGCTTTGATCTGGACTGGCTGTATTTCCGCTGGTTTGAGCATCACCTCAAGGAAGTGGACAACGGCATCGACCAGACTGCCCCGGTAGAATACTACACCCTGGGCCAGGAGGTATGGAAGACCGCCGAAAACTGGCCAGTGCCCGAGACCCGGGTCACCCACCTGTATCTGGATAGTGACGGCCATGCCAACACCTCTGCCGGAGACGGGCGGCTGACTTTTGCCAAGCCGGAGCGGGAGAACTGCGACGGTTACGCCTATGATCCCGAAAATCCGTCCCAGCACATCATTGATATGTCGGAGAACGAGATCGAAGTGCCGGAGGACTACACCCGGGAGGAACTGCGTCAGGACCTGCTGTGCTACACCTCCCCTGTGCTGAAGGAAGACCTGGTTCTGACCGGTGATATGACGGCGGAGTTGTATATTTCTTCTGACGCGCCGGATACCGACTTTGTGGTGCGTGTTACCGACGTGGATGAGAACGGCCGGTCCATCAAACTGGCGGATGGCCTGCTCAGCGCCCGATACCGTAATGGCTTTGCCCGGTCGGAGTTTTTGCAGGAAGGCGAGATCGTCTGCCTGAAGATCCGCACCACCAAGTTGTCCAATTGTTTCCGGAAAGGCCACCGCATCCGGGTGACTGTCACCTCCAGCGCCAAGAATTTCATCTTCCCCAACAGCAATACCCGGGAAGGTTTTGCTTCCGCCCGGACCGTGGTGGCCCATAACCGGGTATACCACGGTGGGCTGCACGCCTCCCGCCTGACGGTGCGGGTGGAACCCTAAGCTGATTGCCCTCCCTGTCAGCGGAAGCGAACAGATCACATTCTGCTCCGCAACCATCAAGCCTCGGCCAGAAAAGGCCGGGGCTTTTCTGGTTCTGGGAGTTAGGGCAATACCGCATAATTCTAAGTGCCGATACGGCGAGCGAGGTGCCGCAGCCGCCGGAGCGGTGCTTGAGCCGTTAGGCGGGAATTATGCGGTGTTGCCTTAGTTATTTGTGCGGGCTTTCCCTGCGTGAAAACCCTGTGAGACGGGTGTCCGCATTCCTCGATGGGACACCCCGGAAATGCGTTTGTGGGTAATCAAACGCTATGCCATGTAAAACATCTTCCCGCCCAAAGCGTGGGCAATCAAGGCGGATAAGCAGAACCATGATTTATTGAAAATTCGTAAAAGAATCTGTATAATACTTATCAGATAGAGCCTATAGCCAGGAAAGGCAAGCGGC
>OJKQ01001092.1_pt1 | contig 13659 bp, 15 predicted proteins | sample 1596641 | NCBI WGS metagenome assembly OJKQ01 (sample SAMEA4350167, study PRJEB24818) | metagenome | biome: human; feature: gut; material: faeces | place: Denmark | collected 2013-09 | reverse complement strand
AAAGAAACCCCAGCAGATTGTAGCTGTAATGTCCTGTGGCTTCAAGCCCTACTTTTATTTTGCTTTCACCTTGGGAACAGCTTTGGATTCTTGAAAGAAGCGTCTCAAAACCGATGCGGTTATTGGCAATGGTAAATACATCTGCCAAGACCGTTCCTTCCGAGTTGAGGATAAAGCAATCGTGCTTGTCCTTTGCAACATCGATACCAACAAAAATCATTTCTTTTTACCTCCGGCGTTTTATTTTACAGTGCTGCTTAGAGCCACACCTCTTTGCTATGTAACCTCGTTCTATATAAACCGTCTGGCGGTATCTAACTGATTAACACTAAAAACAAAGAGCCGTGGTTGGAGCCTTTCGCAAACCGTCTTGCGGTAGGAGGTTTAAACCAATCCACAGCACCTTGTCTATTGTAGCATTTTGTCCTTGGAGAGGGACTCTAATAACTACTACTTTATAATACGAGGAGGTTTATACATTATGAACGGTAAAAAAATCTTGTTTGGTGTAGCCTATGACGGGTTGGTTTTGTTTTTGATGAGGGGCGCCTATTAACTACCTTCGCAGATCCGGCAAACATCCCCATCGGGAGTTGTGCCCTTGATCAAGTTCGTAGATATGTTCTCCGGCATCGGCGGTTTCCGCGAGGGTCTGACCCGTGCCGGAGGATTTGAATGCGTAGGACACTGCGAAATCGACAAATATGCCAACCGCAGTTACAACGCCCTGTTTGACACGAAGGGAGAGTGGTTCATTGAAGATGCCCGAAAAGCCGACCCCAGCACCATGCCGGACTTCCAGCTGCTCTGCGGCGGATTTCCTTGCCAGACTTATCCCGAATAAAATAAGAAGCCCGAAGCCCAGCCGGGAATCCTTGCGGCGCAAGGATTTCTGCATAAAAACTTCGGGATAATATTTTCACTTGTATTGTTGTTTGCCTCTTAATTTAAGCATCATCTCCTCGTCATCTGTATTCCAGAGTGCGTCCGGAATCGTATCGTTTAGCTTGTTTGCTGCTTGCTGAATGGCTTTCCGTTTCATTTCTGTATCAGCATGGGCATAAATTTTTGTTGTTTCAATCTGCGCATGGCCGAGGAATTCGGATACCATAGCCAATGGAACACCGTCTTGGTATAGGTGCATTGCCCGTGTGTGCCGCAGCATGTGGGGATGTACCCGTTCCGGAATGGATGTGCAGACGTGCCGTGCAGATTCTCCATATTTCTTTACAAATGCCGCAACCGTATCAGGAGACATCGGCCTTTGAGGGCCACCATAAGCATAGAACACATAGTCGTCTCGTTTTCTGTTTTCTGCCGGATGGAATTTTTTCAGGTAACTGCGAAGGTGCTCCGCTGTTTTCGGCAAAATAGGAACAACCCGTGTCTTGTTTCCCTTACCTGTGAAATAGACACACGGTGAGGTTCTGTGCAGCACTAAATCCTGTATCCTTAAATCCAACATTTCCTGACACCGAGCAGCTGTATCGTACATTAAAACCAGAAACACCATATTCCGGAATCCTGTACGCTTTTTGCAGTTCGGCTGCGCGAGGAAAATAGAAAGTTCTTCTTTTGTGAGATAGCCAACCAAAGCAGGCGGTGGTTTTCGGTATCGAATTCTCTCCACGTCGGCCTGTATTGCAATTACGCGCAGATCTACAATGCCGCCATACCGCACAAAAGAGCGTATTGCGGCAAGCCTTTGCAGCTGCGTTTGTCTACTGCAGTTCCTGACTTTCTCCAACCAGTCCACGAATTCCTGTATGTTTTGGCGGGTGAAATGGCTCCAGCTTACTCGTTGTCTGGGAATATCTTTTGTGCCTTCCAAAAACGTAAAAAGCAGATTCAGAGCATCCTCATAGGATTTTACCGTATTAGAACTGCAGCTTCGGTTTTTCACAAGATAAACATTCAGAAACGAACTTACAACCGTAAAAAACTGAGCATCCTTAACCTTCATCATGCACCTCCGGAAGCAATTTTTCCCATGCAGTACGGTCTACTGTTCCAACACGCTCATAAAAATCAGGAACCATGTGGACATAGTAAAGCGTATCTTCATAACGGGCGTGTCCCATGTATGCAGAGAGAAACGGCAGCATTGCATCAATATCACGGCCTTCTCGCATCCAACGACAGATACATTCCGTTGCAAAAGTATGTCTGAAAAAATCCAAACGTTTGGATTTTATGCGGCATACATTCGCAGTTCATACACTGGAAAAACAACTTTCTGATGGGTATGATCCCATGGTAATCGTTCCTCGCCTTGCCGCGTATTTGGGACATAAGAGTTACCGTGAAACCTGTTGGTATATTCACCTGACGGTTGCTTCGTTCCCGGAACTTTCCCAAAAACTTGACAGAGCATTTGTCGGCATTATTCCGGTTGGAGGTGAGACGGATGAGGAAAACTGACTTTACCAAAGCACTGACCGAGTATTTCTCAATCTATCTGCCTACTACATGCGGGGTGAGTCCCAATACCACCAATTCATACAGAGATACTTTCAAGCAACTCCTTCTATTTTTTCAAGAAAAGAAAGGCATCTCCGCAAATTATATAGAATTGCGCTATCTGAATATGGAACTTGTTTCTGAATTTCTGGATTGGTTAGAAACATCCCGCCATATTGCGGTTACAACAAGAAACCAGCGACTTGCCGCCATAAAGGCCTTTGCTCATTTTGTACAGTACAAGTTTCCGGAAAACATAGAAAACTGCGTTGACATTATTAATCTGCGACCCAAAAAGTACGAAAAGGCATTGATACCGTTTTTGACGGAGGATGATCTGTCACTTCTTCTGTCCCAACCAGATGCATCTACCCGACAAGGGCTCCGAGATTTGACACTTCTTGCACTACTGTATGACTCTGGCGCACGGGTACAGGAATTGGTGGATCTTAGGCTGAAAGATGTCCGTCTAACACACCCCCCAATGGTTATTCTAACTGGAAAAGGACGAAAAGTTCGTCAGGTTCCCCTGATGAAGGATACCTGCAAACTGTTGGACAGATATATCCGCAGCTTTCATTCCGATTCTCAGTCTCAGATGATTCCGCTATTTTATAATGCAAAAAAGCAGGCTTTATCTCGCTATGGAGTCACCTATATTCTGAAGAAGTATGCGGCAAAGGCATCTCCGGTACTTGAACCACAGAATATATCTCCTCATGTATTACGCCACACCAAAGCCATGCACTTGCTGCGAGCTGGTGTTAACATGATATATATTCGAGATTTTCTTGGGCATGCAGACATCTCTACAACAGAGGTTTACGCTCGCATCGATGCAGAGATGAAGCGAAAAGTATTTGAGGAGAAAGTGCCGAATTACACACCCAATACCACAATGCCTTGGGAGGAGGATGAAGATTTATTGCAATGGTTAACACAATTTGGAAAGAAAACTTTCTGATTATGTGTAGTAAATTATGCTTAAACGCCCGGGATTCTGGGCATTTTGCTCAATTACTACTCATTTGTAGGAACTACTCATTACAGACCAGCCCCACAGGGTCAGAGAAGGGATAGGAGGCGGCAATATCACCGCCCACCTCCGCTTGCAGAGAATGGAGGCCGGGGTCGATCTCCTTCAGGTAAGGCTCCTTCCTGGGCTCCACCACCAGAACGGTCATCTTCTCCGGCGCGGCGTGTTCCTGAGCCTCCTCATTGCGGATAGCGAAAGCGCGGGAACCGTTGCCCATGATGAGATACTTTCCATCGTCAGACTGATGGTGGAAGCCGTACCCGGCCGCCTCCATCTGTTCCCGGCTCATATCCGTCACATAGAAGGTGCCCCTGAGGGTCCGCACTGTTTCGCCGGTCTCCCGGTCATCCGGGGAGGGCTCCGGGGTCTTGCCGGATAACTCTGCCTCATATTCTCGCCCGGCCTGCTCCGCAAAGGCCAGCATCTCATCCACATGGGACTTATCCGGGTTCTCCAGTGCCGCTTTGATTACAGCCGGATCAAAGTCAAGAAATTCCTCATATCCGGTGGCGTCCTTGAACTTCTCGGTCTCCGAAGGCAGATAGTCCTTCTGGGTCTGCCCCAGGGCGGCCAGCTTCTCATTCAGGGCGGAAATGCGGCCGGCCATCAGGTTTTCATAAATTTCTTCCTTCGCCGCATGTTCCTCCGGGTGCTCGGCGGCATACTGCGGGTCGTGCTGGCGAAAAAACTCGTCCATGTCGTATGCAATATCCATCGCCCATTCCGAAATTTCTTCTTCAGGAATATCGTTCTGGAAAGTCATCACCCGGTATTCCTCCGGGATACTGTCCCGGTCCCCGTCGTACACCTCGTCAAAACGGTCCCCCGTATCCCGCACATACCCGAAGTCAGTAAATTCGCCGCCCTCCTTCAGGGCCACATCCCGCCCGTATGCCTCGTAGTCAATGTAGTTCCGCAGGTGCTCCGGCATCTGCATGGCGTCCAGTTCCTCGATGTAATACCGGCCCAGGTCGTCATGGTCGCGGATGTCGGGGTACACATCGTAGCAGTCCAGGTTCTCGGTCAGGTTGATGATCTCCTGCAAACTGCCGGAATGGTCGCCGATCTCCATAGCGGCCTGAAACTGCTCGTACTCGCCCTGACTCATCTCGTCCAGCTTGGAAACCAGATAGTTGAGCTCGTCCAGGTTCTCATACTCACCCAGCTTGTCATAGAGGCCGTCCACATAGCAGTCATAGTCGGTGATGAACCACTCCTCGTAGGGCTGCCCGAAATCATCCTTGGAGCCAATGCCGATCCTCTCAAACACCTTTTGCAGCTCCTCCGCCGTAGTGGGGAACTTCACCCATTCACCCACCAGGGAACCCTCGTTGTACTTGCCCAGGTTGGTAATGAAGGCGGCGAAAGGATAGTCCTTGTCATATTCATAATGGGGCATAGCGACACCTCCTTACAGTTCCGGCTCGGACTTCCCCTTGTGGGGTGCCGGCTCCTTGTTTTTTCCCATGCACTCCTGCTTGCTCTGCTCCAGCCGCTCCTTGATAGAGGGTTTCCGGTCCGCCGGCTTCTCCTGAGGGCGGTCATGCTGCCACTCGTCACCGGAGGGATACAGATACCCCCGGCTGGTGAAACAGCCGCGGTCCTCCTCCAACGCGTGCCGGCCGAAGGGAGCGGGGTCAATGGCGGCCCGGAGGTCGTCCGTCAGGTCGATGGTCAGTTTCTCCTTCAGGTACTCCCACCCCAGAGCCTCCATCGTCTGGACATGGGGCTCCAGCACAAAGCAGTCCGCATTTTTCTCAAATTCCAAAAACTGCTCCGTCGTAGTCAGCCGGTAGGGAGACTCCTGAACAGCGCCCAGAAGGTCCCGGTCCTCCTGGGAGAGGGCGGCAATGGCTTTCGCCACCGCCGCCAGCTCCTCCCGGCTCATGTTTTGTTCAGCACCGCCAAGGGAAATATCCGGGATCGCCTTATCTGCCATTCACGCCCTCCTTCCGTTTGGGGAACTCCAGCTTGAAGCGGACATATTTCCCGCCGGTGTCATCCAGTACCACCACCGCGTCATAGGTGGAGCCCTTCTTCTCGGACCACATCCCCTTGACGGAGGTGCGGCCCTTCTTCAGCAGGTCGCCGGCCATCTTCTTTGTCAGCTCCTTTTTGCGGGGGGTCCAGAAACGGTCATCCTTCCACATGACAAACTGGCAGGAGCGGTCAAAGCAGTAAAAATTCTTCTTGCCCTCATAGACCGGCTTGCCGCAGCGGGGGCAGAGGCCCACGGTCTCGCGCTCCGGGGCGAACAGCTTCTGGCCCTCCTCGGAGATGTGGGAATATTTCTGCACCAATTCCCACGCCATCCCGGTGATCCCCGCCATAAACTCGGCGGGGTCTGCCTCGCCTCTGGCAATGGCGGTCAGCTTCTGCTCCCACTCCGCCGTGAGTATGGGAGAGGTCAGTGTATCCGGCAGGACGGTGACCAGATTGATCCTCGCCTTGGTGGGAATGAGACTTTTGCCCTTGCGTTCTACAAATCCGGCCGCCACCAGCTTCTCCAGAATCGCCGCCCTGGTGGCCGGGGTTCCCAGGCCGCGCCGTTCCGCATCCTCCGGGATGTCCTCCTTGCCGGCGTTCTCCATTGCCGACAGAAGGGTGTCCTCTGAAAGCTTTTGTCAAGGGGGTGCGTGGATATTTTTCATATTACTTACGCAGATTCTCTCTCTGCTTCTGCCTGAATAATGCGTTTCAACCTGTCCTCCGCAGTCAAACCGCTACTATGGTCAAAAAACACTTTGACTTTATAATTTGTTTTGCCTTGCTTAATCACAAAAACTCCATCCGGTTTGTTTTTCTCCGAATGGTTATTTTGGGTGGGTAGTGTACTGTTCACAATATTTGTCATACGATATTCCTCCTTAAATGAAAAAAGCCCGACAAGGAAAGGTCTGACAACGAAGTTCCGACAACGGACATCAGAAAACCTTTTTTCTTTATCGGGCGATACTATCTTTTTACTATTTCCTTTTTCTTTATAATATTGGTTGTCATGGTTGTCAGAGAGGGAAAAGTGCCGCAATATCAAGGCTTTCGGGATTTTTACCCGACAACCAGACCGACAACCGGCTCGACAACCGAAGCGACAACTGGCTTTTATTTTTGCTTCAACCATTCTTCCGGAAGCCCTAACTGTTCCATTTCCTCTGTCGGGATTTCTTGAAAACCATCCATGCTGTTGTCAGGCTCGTTGTCGTTCCTGATACGCTCCCAGCCTTTTTGTCTGCGGTAAGGCTCTGGAAAATACCTCGGATTGCTGAACGCCCTCCAGCCTGTGACAGCGTTATTCATAATGTCATTGATCTCTCGCAGTTCCCATTGTTTCGGTTCGTCATAATCATGCCCCAGTGCTTCTTTGTAAAGCTGTTTGGAGCAGACTATGCTGCCGGAATAGCGTTCCAGATAATCTAAAATCTGTCCTGCCTTTGTGTCCTCCGGCATAAAGTCCTTTTGGTGGGCTTTCAGATAAGCGTTCATAGCCGGACTGAATCTCAGACGGAAATTGCCGCTTCTGTAAATCTCCATAGCTTCTGCCCACATCTGATTGATATACTCTCTGGAAGCCTGTTCATCCGCCAAAATATGAACCTCAGCCCTTTCAGGATAGACCATAACCGGAACGAAGCGGCGGTTGCCTGTTCGGTCAAGGGGAAGAAAGTCAAGGGTATTAGAAGAACCTCCAAACACACATTGTCGTTTTCTGTCTGCCGGATGTGTTTCATAGGGTATCTTATAGGTTTCCTTTTGGCGGCTCAGAAAGGACTTGATTTCTTCAATGCTCTTAGCGTTGGCGGTTGCAATCATTTCCGACATTTCAATAATCCAATGCCCCTGCATTTTGCGGTACACATTTTCATCATCCAGCTTTTTCAAATCATCAGAGAACCAGTCATCATTGACCGCAAGCAAACGGAAGAAAGAGGACTTTCCGGCTCCCTGACCGCCTACAAGACAGAGCATTACCTCAAATTTACACCCCGGCTTAAAGGCTCGTGAGATAGCACCCAACAGAAACAACTTCAATGCTTCATAGGTGTAATCATCTGTATCAGAACCGAGAAAGCGGTGCAGACAGAAGCGTATGCGTTCCGTTCCGTCCCATTGCAAGGCATTGAGAAAATCACAGACAGGGTGGTAACGGTTTTCATTGGCAATAACCGCAACTGCGTCTATGATTTTCTTCTCTACGGTCAATCCATAGTTTTCTTCAAAATATAGGAGCAGATATTTCACATCCACATCCGTCAATGTCGGGCTGTCACGATACCAACCGAGGGGCTTCACAATGTCGATTCTTTCGGTCAGAAGATTTTTTCGGATAGCCCCTTTCAAAAGTGGATCATATTGCAGAACACGCTTATAATTTGCGGCAGTATTATAAACCTTACCTTTCTCGCTCTGCTCTAAGCTGTTTCGGATTTCTTCTACTGTGCATGGTTCTGTCTGCTGACAGTTCTGCAATTCGCTGTTCAAGTTTTAACACCTCCTTTCTCTGTTCTGCCACAAGTGCTTTTCGTTCCTCCAATGAACCATACAGAAGAATATCAAGCAGATATTCGATATAGTTCTTCTTATGCAGTGCTTCTGCAAACAGGGGATTCCATTCCTCATCCGGCTGTTTAGGAGCGTATTTCTTTTCCCATTCTCTAAGAAGATGAAAATAATCCGTCAGCACCTTGTAGCAATGATTTTCTCCTTTTTGATACTTCTGTTCCGGTGTCGGCTCACGAATACGAGGGCGGACACTGGGCTTTTGTCGGCTGTCATAGTTAAGACCAAAATCTTCAGCAAGTTTGACAGCAGCTTCCCTCAGCCCGATACCGAATAGCTTCGCTGTGAGATCAACAGCGTCTCCGGTTGCTCCGCAGCCAAAACAGTAATAGCGTTCATCCAGCTTCATACTGGGGGACTTATCTGAGTGAAACGGACAGCACGCCATACCTGTGCGACCCACTTTCAAGCCATAGGCTTCTGCGGCTTGTCGGGCAGTAACATTTTCTTTTACAACTTCAAATACATTCATGTGACTCCTTTCCTGAAACGAAAAAAGCACCTGTCATTTTCAAAACGAAAACAGCAAGTGCCTTAGAGTTCCATATTTAATTTTAGGTGCAAAAAAGCAGGAGACCTTTTCAGATTTCCTGCTTAGCAAAGCTGTGAAGATTTAATTGTGGTTGGGTTGCCAGTTATACAAACTGGAAATTTTCTTTTTAGAATGAATTATTTAATTTCTACAATAGCACCATATTTCGTATGCGGAAGATATTGTACCTTTAAATAAGTATTTTTATCAATATACCTTGAAAATACTGTGATTTCGATTTCATCATCTTTAACTTTATCATATAGAAAAATACTTCTTCTTTCAGAAGATATATCTGCACCACCATGAGATTGTTCAGTTACATATCCTTCTGCATAACTATACTGTTTGTTTATGATGTAAGGCATATCTAAAACAAAATCTTTCAAATATAAGATTAAAAGAATAGCTACTATAACAAGAATGGTATTAGCCAATCGAAGAAATATTATATCATTTTTTCCAGTATATTCTTTTTTTATCGCTTCTTTATCAAAAAATATCGAATAGATAAGTTTTCTTTTTTTAATTAGATAGATAATGCAAGCAATTAACGCTATAACAAATAATGAAACTCTTATAAACAATCTAAATATAGCAAAATCCATAATATCATCCCCTTAAACTTCAAGTTTGTTGCTTACATTATACTTCATCAACCTAAAGAATGGAAGATTTTTTCTTGCCTCCCAAAGCAAAAGCACCTGTCATTTTCAAAACGAAGACAGCAAGTGTCTTAGAGTTCCACATTCTATTTTGAGTGCAAAAAAGCAGGAGAACTTTTCAGATTTCCTGCTTAGTAAAGCTGTGAAGATTTAATTGTAGTCAGTTTTTCTTATACCATCCGAAATTTATACTTTAATGTTCTCTCATAACAAAAATCAATTTTGTCCTCCAACAAAAATACCGTTTGGGGGATTATCCCATATAAAATTATCCTCAGCCACTTCGCTCTCCAATGCAATTTCAATTTTATATATCCCCACATTTTGAGCATTTTCATCATCCTCACTATACATATAAAAATTCATACAATACCGTTCCTTCTCTGTCAATATGAGATACATACCATCCAATTCCGTTTTCCTTTTACCATAGTTGCTTTCACTTGATGATGCACAATCGCCCTCAAAACTTTGGATACTGCCCTCAATATAATCGAAAAAAGCAGAGATTTCAGTGTCTAAATTCTCAATGTTCTTTTTGCTTTCTTCGGAAAATAGAGATTTGAGTTTCTCTGAATCCTGTTGCTTACATGCCTCGATAATTTGTTGACACATCTTATCCGTTTCATTTTGTTCAGAGCTAAACCAGTCATTGAAATATTTGTTAGAGCAGCCTGTTAAACCGAGTATAATAATCACACTGGAAAGCAACAATACTTTTTTCATATAATTACATCCTTTACTGAATAATTGCAAAATCACTTATTGGATTAAGGTCATTACAAAAAATTTCTTACTATCATTATACTTCATCAACCTAAAGAATGGAAGATATTTTCTTACTCCCTAAAGCAAAAGCACCTGTCATTTTCAAAGTGAAAACAGCAAGTGCTTTAGAGTTCCATATCCTGTTTTTTGCTTTTTGCCTGATCCGTCCGGCTGACTTCACGCTCTGCAATTTCTTTCTTTTTGCGGCTCAACTGCTCTATAATAGAATTTTTGGCTTTCTTCTTGATTTGCTCCGTTCCGGCTTTTTTGACCTCCGGTTTCATCAGCGTGGTTTGGATTTTCTGAATGGTTGATTTCATAGCGTTTGTGATTCTGGCAATCACGCCATCCAATCGTTTCACTGCATACTCAACTTCTTTCTTTGAAGCCTTACGCTCAGGGGAGAGAACCCACGCTTTAGACTGCTCCACCAGCTTAATATCCTCCTTGTGCGTTTCCAGTTTTACAGTATCAGCAACGACCTCAACCGCCTTGTCATAGGCAATATCGGCAACCTCGTCCACCAGAGCTTCCACATCTTCAATCTTCATCGTGAGTTCTTCCAACTTTTGCTCCTGTGCTGCCAGTTGCTCCTTTTGCTTGAAAAGAATATAGTCCTGTTTTTCCAGATAAGCACGACCACCATATTCCGGTTCTTCTTCCAGTTGTAAGCCATGCTTTTTCGCCACATCAAACAACAGCACTCGGCAGGCTGAATCGAAAGTCATCTTGCGGTTATTTTTTCTTCCGACAGGCTTCTCCGGTTCTGGCAGTTCAAACCCCAGTGCTTCCAAAGCCTTTTCCTGTTGTGGGGCAATCTCCCCATATTGATTTTCACAGTCGAACACATGACGCTCGTGAATATGAGGGGTGCTTTCATCCAAGTGCAGTGCCCAATTCAGGATATGGACATGAGAGCCGAAACGCTCATTTACGATTTCCATAAATTCTGTGACGATCTCAATGAGCAGTTCTGGTGGAACATGATTATCAAGTGTTCCAATCTGATAGACCGTTTCCTCTGGGCAGGTCTTTTTGCTTTTGAGCAAATCTCCGGTTTCCTTATTTCTTTCAGGGTGTCGGTTCTTCACATTTCTTTCGTTCTGTCCGGTCACAAAATCACGATACCGCTGACGATAAAAAAGCTGTTCCACATCTTCAAAAGTGGCAGACAGCTCATTTTCCTTTTCGGGATTTTTGAAATTGCGGAAGCCATTGTAACAGTCCCAATAGAGATTTTGTTTGGCTCGTTCTTCGTCAATGTGTTCGCTGTTGGCAATGTCAAAACTGCGGTCATTGTGCTTCGGATTATAAACGCCATTCTTTCCGGCTCGTCCATTGTGCCTTGTTAATTTCACATGAGTTCCTCCTTCTTTTTGATTTCCCCGACAGGGGAGAAGGGCAGCGAAGCTGATTCCTTGCGGCTTTCTGCGTCAAGTAATACCCAGTACTAAGTGGCGAAACGCCACTTAACTGGGCAAGGCTGCCGCCCTTGACCTGCACAGGGATATTGCATTCCCTGTACCCATGCACAAAGGGTTGCACCCTCTGTACTCCCGCCCGAACAAACTGACTTCGCCCCGTCCCAAGCTCTGTCAGTTCCTTCGGTTTTACAAAACAGTCCACCGGACTATTTTGCAAAAAGAAAAACCGACGCATGATCGCTTTACGCTCAATACATCGGTTTCTTCATCTGACCTTGACGGTCATATTCAGTTGTGGCAGATTAGCCAATTTGAAAAATTACTCTGGCACATCTACTGAGTAGCTCAGACAATCGCCTCTTTTATTGCTTTTCAAATCGTTATAATACCACATATACATCGTTCTACCATATTCTTCATATTCTATAATCCCATCTGGCTTTTGACCTTCTACTTCTAATGAGTAAATTTCTTTATCATGTGCATAGCCAAAAACGAATCTGGTATCCGGATAATTTGGATTTAAGTCTTGTTGAATATCACTTATTGTTAAAGATAAATGGATAAATTTTTTGAAGTCTCCCCCATAAGTGGTATCTGGTGTAGTGGTAGCTGGTGTAGCATTTACAAACGCATATTGTGTACTTTCATTTTCTATCTTTTTTTTGCAGCGTGCAATCACAAAACCTTGAACGGGATCGTTATCACTTCCTGCCCGATAGAAAATAGTATCATACTGTTTGCCATTCCATATATGCAATATTTCATCAACATGATTAAGAAAATCTTCTGGAACAGAAAATTCTTCATTTTCAGCATTCAAAGGAGAATTCAAAATAGCTTCTTCGACAGAACTATAATATATGAGTTCAGAATCCTTTTTATCGTAATCACTCAAATTGAATTCGACATATGCATTGTCTTTATTGTCATCTTCCGGAACATAAGTATAACGACCATTTTCAATATGGTCATCATAATCAACAAACAGTCCAATACATATCAGCGCTGCAAAAATCAAAAAAACTATTCCTACAATGATTAGCAATATTTTCAAAAATTTTTTCATACAAAAGTCCACCTTCTTGCTTCATTTCAGTAAATTATATCATACCGATATGAACAATTCAATTCACGCTCTATCAAGTAGTTTTTTACTTACCTATAACGCACATTTCCGCAAAATCCATAGTCTCCGATACTTTCCTCACAGGCGATATACAGTCGGAATTCTGTCAGCTCATGAAATAAGAAAAACCGACGCATGATCGCTTTACGCTCAATACATCGGTTTCTTCATCCGACTTTGACGGTCATATTCAGTTGTCTAACATCGTACTGTTATAAAATCTATGTCATTTACGATTCTTCTTATGCTGATTTGTCCAGTAAGATTTTACAGGGATTCTTCTTCTCTCTATATCTTCCATAAATTCTTCTTTATCGATATTACTATCAATGGTAAATAGCTTTTCCCCATTTACATATACACGCACAGAACCTTTTTTTCTCTCGCAGTAGGTAATATCCCCAAAACGAAAAGTTCTCTTTTTTCCAAAAGTTGACCGCCATGTGATTTCATCTCCGTTCACTTCCAGTTTCCACATTACCATATTGACTATTCCGCTTATGCCTACTAAAAAAAATATTCCAAATATACAAATGACAAACATATCTTCTTTTTCCCTAAGACTCATAGCCGTACAACAAGCAAAAAATATTGTACCTACGATAAATGCCACGACAAGGAATTTCTCTGTTTTTATTGTATAATGCGTTCTAATTATTCCCTTTTTCTGTTCTTCCTCTCGTTCTTTAGCTCTCTTTTGTTGAAGATTTACAAGATATTTCAAAAGAAGAAGTACAACTAAATAGGGACCTATTTGTGTAATTATATTAAAACACATTCGTAAAAAATCATTCATTTTGCCCTCCATAGTCCCAGATATATAAAAATGATTGTTTGAAATCGAGCATTAAAAACCTCAATTTTTCATATTTTATTATACTTCATCAACTTAAAGAATGGAAGAAAAAATTTTGTGTGCAGAGTTCCTGTTCAAGCCTTGTAACGCACATTTCTGCAAAATCCATAGTCCCCGATACTTTCCTTGCAGACGATAGGCAACGGTCAAAACATCAGGTCTGCACCTGACATTTTAACCGCATATCAGCCCTGATTATCACATTGTCCCTGCTGGCTGTTCAGCCCATGCT
>OJKQ01001085.1_pt1 | contig 13767 bp, 10 predicted proteins | sample 1596641 | NCBI WGS metagenome assembly OJKQ01 (sample SAMEA4350167, study PRJEB24818) | metagenome | biome: human; feature: gut; material: faeces | place: Denmark | collected 2013-09 | reverse complement strand
GTAAACAACCCGCCGCACACAGCGACAAACCACATCACGGCAAGCCCCCGTATTTGTTGGCGGACCACCGTAATATATCGCTCGAATCAATCGATTGCCGCACTGTTTTTGTAAGTAATACTGAAGTAATTAGAGGAACCATGAAGAAGAGTCTGCTTGCACTGGCTTCGGGCGCGGTCATTCTCGGTGCCGCCGAGTTCGTGATGATGGGCATTCTGCCCGATATCGCCCGCAGTCTCGGCGTCTCGATTCCGGAGGCGGGGCACCTCATTTCCGCCTATGCGCTGGGCGTCTGCTTCGGGGCGCCCCTCACGGTGCTGGTGGCCCGCACGCGGCCGCTGAAACACATCCTGCTGGCCCTCACGGGCCTGATCATTCTCGGTAACGCCTGTGCGGCGCTTTCGCCGAACTACTGGACCCTGCTGGCCATGCGTTTCGTCTCGGGACTTCCCCACGGGGCCTTTTTCGGCGTGGGGGCGATCGTCGCCGAGCGCGTCGCCGACATTTTCGCCTCGAACGGATTCACCGTTTTTCTGTTCGACGCACTGCGTCCGACGCCCGAACTGAGCTTCGCCATCCGCGAGCTGAAATGCCATTCGGGCGTGGTCGTTACCGCTTCGCACAACCCCAAGGAGTACAACGGCTACAAGGTCTACGGCGCGGACGGCTGCCAGATCACGCTGGAGGCTGCCGAGAAAATTCTGGCAGCTATCGAAAAAATTGATTGCTTTGACGATGTCCGACTGGCAGATTTTGACGCTGCCGCCGCCGCGGGCCGCATTGTGACAATTGACGAAAAATGCCTCGATGATTTTGTGCAGGCTGTCTATGACCAGCGCGTCGGCGACGGCGCGGGTATCGACGCGCTCAAGCTCGTCTACACCCCGCTGAACGGCACGGGTCTGGAATGTGTGAAAAAGCTGCTGAAAAAGCTCGGCGTGACCCATGTGACCGTTGTGCCCGAGCAGGAAAAGCCCGACGGAGACTTCCCGACCTGCCCCTACCCGAACCCCGAGATCCGCGAAGCTATGCAAAAGGGCTTGGAGCTGTGCGACAAGGTCCGCCCCGATCTGCTGCTGGGCACCGACCCCGACTGTGACCGCTGCGGCACCGCCGTGCCCGACGGCAAGGGCGGCTACCGCCTGATTACCGGCAACGAGATGGGCATCATCCTGCTGGACTATATCTGCCGCACCCGTCTGGCACAGGGCACGATGCCCGCCGACCCCGTGGCGGTAACGACGATTGTCTCTACCGATATGGCAGCGCCGGTGGCAAAAAAATACGGCGTCGAGCTGCGCCGCACCCTGACCGGCTTTAAGTTCATCGGCGAGCAGATCGGCAAGCTGGAGGCCGAGGGGCGTCCCGAACGCTATATCTTCGGCTTTGAGGAGAGCTACGGCTACCTGTCCGGCGGCCACGTCCGCGACAAGGACGCTGTCAACGCGACGCTGCTGGTCTGCGAGGCCGCGGCCTGGTACGCCCAGCAGGGCAAGACGCTGCTGGACGCCATCGAGGCGTTGTACAGGGAGTTCGGTTACTACCGCAATGCGCTGTGCAGCTTTGCCTTTGAGGGCGAGAGCGGCATGCACACGATGCAGGAGCTGATGAAGAAGCTGCGCGCCAACGCCCCGGAGGACATTGCCGGGTACAAGGTGGAGTCCGTCGTGGACTACGACACCGACGGCACCGGCCTGCCCCGCGCCAATGTGCTGGAATACCATCTGGACGGCGGGCATAAGCTGATGGTCCGCCCCTCCGGCACCGAGCCGAAAATTAAAGTTTATCTTTCCGCCGTTGGCGACAGTGAGGCAGCCGCCGATGCCGTGAACGCCGCGCTGGCTAAAGCCGCCGCGGACATGATGAAAGCGTGAACGGTATGGCAATTCTGAAATTGACCCCGAGCTGCAAGGATTATCTGTGGGGCGGCAGCCGCCTGCGCACCGATTTCGGCATCAAGAGCGACCTTGAACCGCTGGCCGAAGCGTGGGTGCTGTCCTGCCACCCGGACGGCCCGAGCTATCTGCCCGACGGCACGACGCTGGCGGACTACGTGGCCGCGCACCCCGAAGCCCTGGGCACGGACTGCGCAAAATTTGAGCAGTTCCCGATCCTGACAAAGTTCATCGACGCCAGCAAGAACCTGTCCATTCAGGTGCACCCGTCCAACGACTACGCGCTGAAAAACGAACACCAGTACGGAAAAACCGAGATGTGGTATGTGCTGGACTGCGTGCCGGGGGCGTATCTCTACTACGGCTTTACGCACGAGATCTCCAAAGAGGAGTTTGCGGAGCGCATCAAAAATAACACCCTGACCGAGGTCCTGAACGCCGTGCCCGTACACAAGGGCGATTGCTTTTTTATCCCGTCCGGCACGCTGCACACCATCTGCCAGGGCATCGTCGTGGCCGAGGTGCAGCAGAACTCCAACGTGACCTACCGCGTCTACGACTACGGGCGCGTCGGTGCGGACGGCAAGCCCCGCGCCCTGCACATTGAAAAGGCGCTGGACGTGACCCGCCGCACGCCGCCGCAAAAGCACGACTTCGGCAGCCATCTCGCGCAGTGCGAGTATTTCACGGTGGACGCGAAAAAAGGCGCGTTTGGCGGTGCGGCTGACGAAAAGAGCTTTGTCTCGCTGCTCATCACCGACGGCGCGGGCACGCTGACCTGCGGCGGCGAAACCGTGAAGGTCAAAAAGGGCGAAAGCTATTTTATCCCCGCGGGCAGCGGCAAGTACGCCGTGACCGGCGACTGTGAGACGCTGGTGACGGTGGTGTAAACGGCCCCAAGGACGGTAGGGGCGACCAGTGGCCGCCCGCCAACCTGCCGTAGCAACGCATTTCCCCATTGCAGAGACAGTAGGGGCCGGGCATGCCCGGCCCGCAGGTGTCCCATAGGCGGGCGCTTGCGGAAAGGTGCAGGGCAGAAGTGAATACAGAGAAGACGCACTGCGGAAAAACTTCCGTGGTGCGTCTTTTTTGTAACCTTTTGGCAGAAAGCAGCCCTCGACGTATTCCTCGGGCAGCGGACGGTATACTCCCAATTGACCCGGCGGGGGGACAAGCCCCGCACGGGAAACCTGCAAAGGAGGAACCGTACATGAAAAAACGTCTGTTGGCTGTGCTGCTGGCCTGCTGTATGGCGGCAGGCATGGCCAACGCTGTGTTTGCGGCGGATGAGCTGCCCGCCCCGGCGGAGTCTGCGGCGGCGATTGCGCCCGCCGACCCGGACCCGCCTGCCCCGGAACCCGAAAGTGAGGCGGAGCCGACCCCGGCGGCTGACCCCGCGGCAACGCCCGAGACCGCACGCACCCTCGTGATGGATACGCTGCTCGCCGCGCCTGACCCCGCGGCGCAGACTGCCGTTGTCACAAGCGCAGAGCTGGTGGACAGCATTCGGACCGACGGCTGCTTTACAGCGAAGGTCAACGGCAGCACGGACAGACTCGACGGCGCTGTGTACACTTGGTACCGCAGCAAGGACGGCACCAACTGGGAGGAGGTCCCGCAGCAGCTCTGCTCCGGCGATGCGTGGAACATAACGCCGGGCAGCGAGCACCGGCTGAACGCTGCGCTGGATGCCTGCATTGCCGGTGTCAGGGATGCGGAACGGCTGTACTATAAGGTCGAGGTCACCGGCACCGACGGCGCAAAACTCACCGCCGCGGCCATGCAGGTGCCCTACTGCATCCAGCTGCAGAACGGCAGCTTTGAAACGCCGGATATTGCCGGGCTGAAGGCGTATCACAACAAAAACAACAATACGCCCGCATCCCGGCTGTATTATTCCCCGGACGGTGCGACCGGCACCTTCTTTACCCAGTACCCGTCGGGGGAAGGGGGCATTGTCTGGCAGACCACCGGCGTGGCCAGGCACTGGAAAACCGGAAGCGCCGGCCTGTACATTGAGCTGGCGGACGGCTCCAACCGCAGCTATAACGGCACGCGGAACTACCCCGAGGCCAGCTACAGCATCGACGGCGCTTACGACGGCCGGCAGTTTGCCGAGCTGAACTGCGAGGCCTACGGCGCACTGTATCAGGATGTGCTGACCGCGCCCGGCACCACGCTGCACTGGTCGCTGGCCCACCGCGCCCGCGGCAGGGGTATGCAGGACTCGATGGCGCTGCTCATCGCGCCGGTGGATGTGGCAGCGCAGATCACCGACATTCTGGCGGGCGCTTCCAGCGAGGACGACAACAGGGGACTTCTGGTGCGCGCGGCGCTGGACCGGACCGTGCAATACAACGGCGAGGAGGTCCCCATCCGCAGCTTCATGGTCGGCGGTGAGATCACCGACGGCAGCGACCAGTGGGGCGTCCACAGCGGCGACTACACGGTCCGGGCGGGGCAGTATGTCAGCCGGTTCTTCTTCCTGGCGCTGTCCAGCGGCAAGGGGGACCGGCGCGAGGGCAACCTGCTGGACAAGGTCTGGTTCAGCACCGAGCCTGCGCCGCCCGTGGCCGGGCACGCCAACCTGACGCTGCGCAAGACGCTGGCGGGCAGCCTGACCGCCGACGAGCTGACCGCCGTGCGCGCGGGGCTGACCTTCACCGTGACCCGCTCCGACGGCACGGCTGTGGCCGTCATAAGCGGCGCGGATATGACCGTCGGCACCGACCCGGCCCAGTGCAGCTATACAATACAGGATCTGCCTGTGGCGTCGGAGAGCGGCACGCCCTACACCTACACCGTAACCGAGACCGCCCACGCCGCCCCGGCGGCGGTGCTCTATTTGGCGAGCCGCGCCGCCGTCAACGGCGACGTGCTGCAGCCCGCGGGCGACCCGCCGACGCTGGCCAACATAACGCTGCTGCAAAACGGCACGACCTACGCCGATTTTGAGAACACCTACGCCCGGCAGACCGGCAGCCTGCGGCTGACGAAGGCCGTGGACGACGCGGCCCTGCGCGATGAGGCTGAAGCCGTGACGAACACCTTCACCGTCGGCAGCCTGCCCATCGGCAGCTATACGCTGGTCTATGACGACGGCACGGCCCGCACCGTCACGCTGGACGCGCCCGGCGCACTGACCGTGCCGCTCAGGGGGCTGCACAGCGTAACGGTGGAGGATGTGCCCGTGGGCAGCTACACCGTGACCGAGACCGACCACCCCGACTTAGCCGGCTGGTACTGCACGACCATCGCCGCCGCGGCGGCCGGGACGGTGCAGGTGCCGTCCGGCGGCGTGGGGGAGGCTGTCATCACCAACACCTACGCGCCGTTCCTGCGCGTCACTGTGACCAAGCAGGTCACGGGCGGCATGGGCGACACGCGCCGCGGCTTTGCGTTTGCGGCGGCCATTGACGGCGCGGCGGTCACCGCGGATACCCCCTATGTGCAGCCCTATGGCGGCGCGGCGCTGACCGCAGACGGCTTCACAATCCCGCATAAGGGCAGCATTGTCATCGGGCATCTGAAGCCCGGCCAGACCGTGACCGTCACCGAGGAGACGCTGACCGACTACGAAACGACAATGGACGACGGCAGCAGCGTCACGCTGGGCAGAAGCTATACCGCGACCCTGACCGGCGACACAGCGGTTACCTGCGTCAACAATAAGGACGGCGTGCCGCCCACGGGCCTTGCGCAGGACGCGGCCCCGGCAGTCTGGCTGCTGGCGGCGGGCGCGGCGCTGGCCGTGGTCTGCCGCCGCCGAAGGGAGGCTGCACCGTGAACGAGACACAGCGCCGCCGTGCGCTGGCGGACGTGAAGGAGTTTTTTCTGCGCGCCGGGGCGCTGGCCGCACTGCTGCTGGTGCTGTTCGGCGTCGTGTTCGGGCTGGCGATCCAGCCGGACGACACGATGTACCCGCACCTCAAGCCTGGCGACCTGCTGCTCTACTACCGGCTGCCGCGCAGCTTTGCAGCGGGGGAGGTGGTCGTCTTTACACAGGATGACCGGCGCTGCACGGGGCGTGTTGCGGCCCGCGGCGGCGACACCGTGGAGGTGACAGAAAACGCGCTGCTGCGCATCAACGGCAGCCTTGTGGCCGAGCCGGACATTTACGAGACGACCCCCCGCTACGACAGTGACGTGACCTACCCCCTGACCCTGGCCGACGGCGAGTATTTTATCCTCTGCGACGCCCGCGAGGGTGCGCCCGACAGCCGCCGGTACGGCCCGGTGACGGCAGAAAATATCGCCGGGCGGGTCATTGCGATTGTGAGGAGGAATGAGATTTAGAGACTATAGGGAGGAAGGATGCAGAGATACACTCGGCCCTCATCCGGCCTCGGGCGGGGCCTCGGCCACCTTCCCCCGCAGGGGAAGGCACCCAGCCCCAAGCCTTCCCCCGCGGGGGAAGGTGCCGCCGCAGCGGCGGATGAGGGCCGACCTACCGGCAACCACCCACATAACCATACACCACCCCGAAAGGAGCACATACTTATGAACACCATCAAGATTTCCGCCGTTCTGACCGCTGCTTTGCTCACGGGTGCGCTCTCCGCCACGGCGTTTGCGGCAGAGACCCTGACCACGACCACCGGCAGCATCACCTTCCGCAAGGCCATCGACGTGACGAACGCCGCGGGCGCGGGCGGCATCACGGGCACGATTGCCTTTGACGTCACCGCCGCCGACGAGAGCGACCTGCCCGACGACGGAGAGAAAAACTATGTCGGCAGCGTGGATCAGCTGGACGGCAGCGACATCACCGCCACGTTTGCGGCGGATGACAGCGGCATTGCCAACAAGGAGAGCGATGTAAGCGTCGGCTTTGACACCTCGAAGTTCGAGGCCCCCGGCATCTACTACTACCACCTGACCGAGCGCGACCCCGGCATCCACGGCCTGACCGCCACGACGGCGACCTACCTGCTAAAGGTGCGCGTTGTCAACGACAATACGTCCGATCCGGACGGTGCAACGTTCAAAATTGACTACGCTACGCTGACCTCGCTCGATGACAATACCAAGAGCGACCTCATCACCAATACCTACACGACCCACGGCCTGACCGTGACCAAGGCGCTGGCGGGCGACTGGGCCGACTACACCGACCACTTTATCTTCACGCTGGAGATCACCGACCCGGACACCGACCCGGGCCGCATGGCATCGGTCACGGTCCAAACCACAAGCGCGGCGGGCGTGAGGAGCGACGCCGAGGTGAAGCCCTTTACAAACGGCAAGGTCAGCTTCTCGGAGACGATCCGGGGCGGCGATGTGATCGAGGTGACCGGCCTGCCCACCGGCGCGGCCTACACGATCACCGAGAGCGGCCTGGACGCTGAGAAGTATACGACGGCCTGGACGCTGGACGGCGAGACGCTGAGCACCGAAAGGGCCCTGCCCACGCAGACGGTGGGTGCCGCCGACACGGCCCTGACCGTCACGAATACCCGCAGCTCGATTGCCCCCACCGGCCTGCTGCTGGACGCCGCCCCCTACGGCGCGATGCTGGCGCTGGCCGCGGGCAGCGGGCTGGTGTTCTTCCGCAAGCGCCGCCGTGAAGACTGATGTCGGACCGCGCGGCGCGGCTGGCACGCCTGGGCACACGGCTGGTCAGTGCGCTGGCCGGGCTGCTGATGCTGGCGCTGCTGGCCTTCGGCGGGTTCGCGCTCTGGCAGGACGCCGCGCTGCGCCGCGGGGCGTTTGTGGGCGCGGAGCTTTTGCAGTATAAGCCCGCCGCACCGGCTGCCGACAACCCGACGCTGGCCGGGCTGCAAACCGTCAACCCCGACGTCTGCGGCTGGCTGACGGTGGACGGCACGGGCATCGACTACCCCGTTGTGCAGGGCGCGACGAACATGGACTACGTCAACCGCGACGTCTACGGTGATTTTTCCCTGTCGGGCGCGATTTTTCTCGACAGCCGCTGCGCCGCCGACCTGACCGACCCGTACACGGTGATTTACGGCCACCACATGGACAACAGCGCGATGTTCGGTGATGTGGCGCGGTTTGCGGAGGCAGACTATTTTGCCGCGCACCCCGCGGGCAGCATAAGTCTGCCCGACGCCGCCTATACGATCGAGCTGTTCGCCTGTGTGGTGACCGATGCCTACGATACCGCCATTTACACGCCGGAGCGTTACCCCGACGACGTGGGGGCGCTGCTGGACTATGCGGCGGCGCAGGCCGTGCAGCAGCGGGACATCGGTGTGACGGCGCAGGACCGACTGGTGGCGCTTTCGACCTGCGCCGGGAGCGAGACAAACGGGCGGGTCGTCGTGCTGGGGCGGCTCTGCCCCCTGAAAGAAGGAGATGAAATGCAATGACCTTTGGCAAAACGGCCCTGCGGTGCTGGCTGCCCGCAGCGGCCCTGCTGCTGGCGCTGCTCTGCCCGCTGCCCGTGGCGGCTGCGCGGGCGGGCACGGCGATCCCCGTCAGTGTCCGCACCGACGGCGCGGCGGCGGACGCCGTCTATACGGTGGAGCTGACGCCGCTGGACGCGGCCCCCGCGCCTGTGCAGTGTGCCCTGACCGTAAAAAACGGCGGCACCGTGTATTTTACGGGCTTCGCCTTTGACGAGCCGGGGGATTACCGGTATCTGGTTGCCGAGCGCAGCGGCGGCGCTGCCCACACGACCTACGATGCACACAGCTACACGGTCACGGTCCGGGTGACGGGCCGCCCGGACGGCGGTCTTGCCGCCGGGCTCTGGGCCGTGCGCAGCGGGGAGATCGCGAAGGCTGACGGCGTGCTGTTTGTGAACCAGTATGACCCGCCGGAGACCGCCGCGGCAGCGGTGACTGCGTCAACCGCGGCGGCTGGCACACGGACCGTGAAGGCTGCCGCCCCGGCGGCGCTGCCGCAAACCGGGGACGGCTTCCCCATAGAAGCGCTGGCCGCCGCGTTTTGCGCAAGCATCATCGGGTTTGGAACGGCGTGGAAAAGGCGGTGAACCCATTAACGGCAGCCTCCCGGGAACTTGTTCTTTCTTTTGGCAGCAAAAGAAAGAACCAAAGAAAACTGCCGCTGTTTCGACGCGGTGCGGGGTTGTGCGCGTGGGGCCACAGTTGAGCGCAGCGAAACTGGGGAGCGCACAATGATTGCCCCCGCGGGGCAATCAACCGCAAGAGCGTGTTTGCGAAGCAAACTGGCGGCGCTCGTTGTGCGCCGCCAAGCGGGACCCGCGACTTAGGGGCTGCACGCCCCTAAGAACCCCAAAAAGGAAGTCGGAAGGCCCACAGGCTACGCGAACGCAGTATTACTGTTCGCGCTTAACGCCTGTGGGCCTTCCTCCACCTTAAACTCGGGAGTTCCCCCGAACCCCCGCAGGGTTAAACGGCTGCTGATTTTGGGATGGACTCTGCTTTAAATCATTGCTCTGTAGGGGCGGCATATATGCCGCCCGCAGCCTTGCCATTATTGCCCCCTTATCTTTTGCATCATGGGGCGGGATTCCTCCCTCCCGGGCCGTATCCCGGTATCACAAACAAAAAAGGTCGTGCCGACGATCCATCGTCAGCACGACCTTTAGTATTTATACCAATTTACGCCTGCCGGAACCGGCTCAGGAACTCCACGGTCTTTGCATTCTGCGGGTGCTCAAAAATGTCGGCGGGGGTGCCTTCCTCGCAGATGACGCCGTCGGCCATGTAGACGACGTGGCTCGAAACGTCGCGGGCAAAGGCCATCTCGTGGGTGACGACGATCATCGTCAGGCCCTCTTTGGCCAGCTGGCGCATGACGGCCAACACTTCACCGACCATCTGCGGGTCAAGGGCGGACGTCGGCTCGTCGAAAAGCAGCACCTCGGGCTGCATCGCTAGGGCGCGGGCAATCGCAACGCGCTGCTTCTGGCCGCCGGAAAGCTGGCGCGGCTTGGCGTGGATGTAGGGGGCCATGCCGACCTTCTCCAGATTCTCGAGTGCGGTCTTTTTGGCGGTCTCTTTGTCCTGGTGCAGCACATAGCGCAGGCCCGCGGTGCAGTTGTCCAGCACGGTCATGTTATTAAAAAGGTTGAAGCTCTGGAACACCATGCCCACCTTGGCGCGGTAGGCGCAGGGGTCGCTCCCCGTGGCCGTGATGTCACTGCCGTGGAACAGCACCTTGCCGTTCGTGGGCGTCTCCAACAGATTGATGCAGCGCAGCAGCGTGGATTTGCCGCTGCCGGACGCGCCGATGATGCAGGTCACGTCGCCCGCGTTGACGGTAAAGTCCACGTCACGCAAAACAACATGGGTGCCGAAACTCTTGGAGAGGTGGCGCACCTCGATAACAGGCTCAGACATGGGCTGCGCCTCCCTTCATATCCAGATTCTGGGACTCATGGTTCGGGTCCGGGGCATTGTACATGCCGCTGGTGTAGGCCAGCGAGTCAGTCGTGTTCAGGTCGTAGTTCTGCGGGCCGTCCAGCGCTTTTTCCCACAGGCGCAGCAGGTAGCTGGCGAACAGCGTCATCGTCAGGTAGATGACCATGACGATGGCCGCACTCTCAAAGTAGGTGTACAGCGCACCGACAACGCTCTTGTGTACAAAGAACAGATCGGTGATCGAGATAACGCTCAAAACAGACGTGTCCTTGATGTTGATGATGAAGTTGTTGCCGATCTGCGGGATGATGTTGCGCAGTGCCTGCGGCATGATGACGTGCAGCATCGTCTGCCAGTGGTTCATGCCGATGGCCTTCGCGCCCTCGGTCTGGCCCGGGTCGATGGAGACAATGCCGCCGCGGACCGTTTCGGCCATGTACGCGCCGGTGTTGATGGACACGATGAAGAAGCCGGCCTGCCACATGCCCATCTTGATGCCGAACACCTGCAAAAGGCCGTAGTAGATGAACACGGCCTGCACGATCATGGGTGTGCCGCGGAACAGCTCCACATAGCAGCGCAGGAAGATGTGCAGGATCTTCAGCAGCACGCGCTTCCACACGGGGTCACGCTGCTTGTCAATGGGGATGGTCTGCAAAGCGCCCACCGCAAAGCCGATCAGGCAGCCGAAAAACGTGCCGACCAGCGCCAGCAGCAGGGTCGTGCCCGCGCCGCGCAGGTACGAGAAGCCGTACTTTTGCAGCACTGTGGCACAGTTTGCGAAAAAGTCTTGCATGAGATTCTCCTTTATGATTCCTCAGCTTCACCAACACCAAGGCCCCTGCCGCGCAAAACGGCAGGGGCAGGCGGGCAAAATTACTCGCTCAGGGGCTGTACGCTGATGGCTTCGTCCATCATGGTGTTGTAGTCGTCGGTGGTCATGGTGGCCAGCACCTCATTGATGGAGTCCTTCAGGGCGGTGTTGCCCTTCTTCATCGAGATGCCGATGTTGATGTCCTCGTCGCTGACCTGGAAGTCACCGTCGCCGCCGCCGAAGTCCAGCATGACCAGGTCGGGATAGGCGGTCAGAGCAGCCTGGCCGGTGGGGTGGTCGGTGACGACGATGTCGCACGCACCGCTGTTCAGGGCTACCAGCATGGCGGGGGCCGTCTCCTGTGCGGGCAGGATGTTGGCGTTCTCGATCTGCGGCAGGCAGGTGTCATACCAGATGGTGCCCAGCTGGCTCGTGGCGGTGGCACCAGCCAGGTCAGCCACGCTTGCAGCATTGGCATAAGCGCTGTCCTTCTTCGTCAGGGTGACGATGGAGGCATAGTAGTACGGGTCGCTGAAATCGACCTGCGCGGCGCGCTCCGCCGTGATGGACTGACCGGCAATGACGCAGTCCACGTCGCCGCTCATGACGGCGGGAATCAGGCTGTCCCAGTCCAGCTTGACGATCTGGACCTTCTGGCCCAGCGCCTCGCCGATCTTCTTGGCCATCATGACGTCGTAGCCGTAGGCGTAGTCGCTGGAGCCGCGGATCTCCACGGCGCCGTTGGCGTCATCGTTCTGGGTCCAGTTGTAGGGGGCGTAGGCGCACTCCATGGCAACGGTCAGAGTGGTGGGGTCACCGTCGCCGTCCGGGGCGGCGGTGGTGTCAGCGGCGGCCTCGGTGCTCTCGGCTGCGGTGGAATCCGCAGCAGGGGAGGCGGCGGAAGCGGTGTCGGCACCGGTGCCGCAGGCGGTCAGACCGGCGGCCATCACAGCGGCAAGGCTCAGGGCCAGCGTGTTTTTAAGCTTCATGGTTCATGGTCTCCTTTATAAATTTCCCTCATTTTCATGCAAAAAGCCCCGGTGTTCCACTGTGCGGATCACCGGGGCCAAATGCCTTATGACTGCCGAATGGTGCAGTGTAATGCCGCGCCATTGCGGCTGAATAAATATTACCTCAATACGGTATATTTGTCAAGTGCTGTTTGGATTAAACGGCAGCCTTTTCGCTGTTCTTTTCGCTGGCCTTGTAGCTCTTGACACTGTGGAACACAATGTTCAGGCCCAGGACGATCAGCAGGATCGCAAGGATCAGCTGCAGACCGTTGGCGATAAAGACAGCGCCCCAGGTGGTCTCACCGGCGGGGATGGCAGTGGCGGCAGCGGCAGAGATGGCCTTGACCATTGCAATCAGGCGCTGCACCAGTGCGGTGAAGGTGACGCAGAGCATGATGACCAGCGGCGGGAACAGCATCTTGTTGTTGCGGCCCGTGACCTTGAGGAAGACGCACAGGGTAGCCAAGACCAGAGCGCTGAGCAGCTGGTTGGCGGAACCGAACAGAGGCCAGATATTGGCATAGCCGATCTGGGTCAGCAGGAAGCCGAACGCCAGCGTGACAAAGGTGGAGAAGTAGACGTTGCAGAACAGCTTGCGCCAGCCCTCGGCGTGCTCCATGTCATCCACGCTGAACAGCTCCTGGAAGCTCATGCGGCCGATACGGGCCACGGCGTCCAGACTGGTCAGGGCCAGAGCGGAAACGCACATCGTCATAAAGACGGTAGCGATGGAAACGGGCACGCCGAACATCTCAAAGAAGCCTGCGACGCCGCGGCTGAAGATCTGGAACGGGGTACCGGCGGCGGGGGTGCCGTCCGCAGCAGCGGCAGCACCGGCAACGCAGAGGGCCAGGACAGCCAGCAGGCTCTCGAGCACCATGGCACCGTAGCCGACCTTCAGCATGTCCTTCTCGTTCTCAACGGTCTTGGAAGAAGTACCGGAGGAAACCAGGCTGTGGAAGCCGGAGACCGCACCGCAGGCAACCGTGACGAACAGGATGGGGAACATGGTGCCGAGCTTCTCATTGTTGAAGCCGGTGAAAACGGGCAGGTTCATGGTGGGGTGGGCAACCAGCAGGCCGACAATCGCACCGGCGATCATAGCGCCGAACATGAAGGTGGTCATGTGGTCACGGGGCTGCTTCAGCAGCCACATGGGCAGAACCGCCGCAAAGAAGATGTAGATGAAGGTGATGTAGCTCCAGGCAGCCTTGCCCAGGATGATGGGGCAGTTCATGCCGACCACGAAGGACAGCACGATAAAGGCAATGCCGACGACGGCCTCTTTCCAGCCGGAGAAGTTGAACTTCTTCTGGATCAGGCCGAAGATGACGGCGAACACCATGAACATGATGGAGACCATGCCCGCAGAGCCGTTGGTGAAGGCGGCCTCGACCTGTGCGCCGTCGGCGTCAAAGGCGTTGAAGGTGCCGGCAACCATGTCTGCAAAAGCAGCAATGACGATGCCGCAGAACAGCCAGCAGAACAGCAGGAACAGCTTGCGGCCCGTCTTGCCGATGTACTTCTCGATCAGCAGGCCCATGGACTTGCCGTCATTCTTGACGGAGGCGTACAGCGCACCGAAGTCGGTGACAGCGCCGAAGAAAACGCCGCCGATCAGGACCCACAGCAGGACAGGCAGCCAGCCGAACGCGGCAGCCTGGATGGCACCGGTGACAGGGCCTGCACCTGCAATGGAGGAAAACTGGTGGGCGAACACCGTCCAGCCG
>OJKQ01001078.1_pt1 | contig 13848 bp, 8 predicted proteins | sample 1596641 | NCBI WGS metagenome assembly OJKQ01 (sample SAMEA4350167, study PRJEB24818) | metagenome | biome: human; feature: gut; material: faeces | place: Denmark | collected 2013-09 | reverse complement strand
GACAGCTCCAAGCCCGCCTCAGAAGCGTTCTTATTCTTTCCGAAAGCAAATTGGGACTGAAGCATCACTTCACCGCCAAGTGCATTGGTCGAAGCAGACAGTGCAAAAGCGTGATAGTTATTCGCTTTCCCATTGTTGTACTTATTGTCCAAAGCCTTCCCAGCTAAGTCATCTTCATCTTTTTGAAAAGTGACAAATCCGGGTAACGGTGCATGCATCGCGTACTCATAAGCACCGTACAGAGTGAAGGCTCCGAAATCATAAGAAGCACCGAGGTTTAACAATTGAGTTGTCTTATTCTTGTCGGCCTTTCCTTTGTAGTCCAAAGCTTCATAGATCAAATCAGCATTCAAAGGCCCGTTACCGTAAGTGAGACCGGCACCGTAGTAATGCTGGTTGTAAGACCACTTGTTTTCATCACTGTCACGTCCATTGGAATACATGAAGGAACCCTGAAAACCGTTATATTCAGGAGTGAGGTAAATGATGGAATTGTTGTATCTGTCTGTCAGATAGAAGGCGCTATACATGCTGCCGATTGTCTGAAAAGATGTCGTATAGGGAGCACCGCCTAAAATGGAATATGTTCCGCAGTCAGAAGACAAGCCCCCGAAACGACCGAATGCAACTGTACCCCAAGTCCCAGAAAGGCCCAAAGCTGCTTCGCGGCTAAATGCCTTACCTTCCGAAGCTTCGTTACCATTGCTTAATTTGAAACCTTGTTCCAGTTTGAAGAAAACGGAATTGCCGTTTCCAAGGTCTTCAGAACCTTTGATACCCCAGCGATTGCCCATCCAGTTGCCGTTTGACATCTGAACTTTTGTGGAGTCACCGTGTAATTTGCTAACCGTAACGCCTGCATCTAAAACGCCATACAAGGTTACGTTAGAGGCTGCTGTTGCATAAGAAGTTGCAGCAAGAAGAGCAGCTGCTAAAAGAGTTTTTTTCATTGCAAATCCTAGAGAAGTAAGTTAACAACGCTTTAATCTTATAAATAAATGTTTCAAAATTTGGCTTTGTCAATAGTTTTTTAAACCTTTCAATTAAAAACTTCCGATCTTTCCGTTTTTAAAACGGTAATTTCAGGGTGTAACATCTCAGTAAAATCCCCCTTTTAGAGAAGAAATATAAATTGTTCGACCCCGTTCAGATAATTAGAATTTTCAGACTTTCATTATTTGCGAAATTTTTCTTCAGAAATGGGCTTCTAAAAGATTAAATTTCTCTATACCTTAGGGAAAACTCCGACATAATTTTCATCAGACAAAGGTTTTTGATGGGCCAATTGTTCTATTCTGTTTCCGTTGATTCATTTTTTAACGATTACAGGAGTACCTCATGTCCTCAGAAACTTTAACTGCTTCGAACGGCATTCAAGCCCAAGAAGCGGAAGAAGCCGAAAAAGTAGGTGTAGGCGCATATATCTCACTCTTCTTTGCCATGTGCTTCTTTTCCGGTGTCTTCTACAAAATGCCAGATGCATATCGCTGGCTCGGTGCTTTTGACTTCACTACGTTGATCGGCAAATTCGGGTCAGTTTCCGGAGCCGCCACTTTCGTCGGTAAAGGCGGTCTTAGTGCACGAGCCGGTTTCCTTTTTGCTCTATCTCTGGTTCCCGGCGTGATGTTGGCTTTGGGACTTTTGGAAGTTCTTTCCCACTACGGTGCTTTAAAAGCAGCCCAAAAGTTGATGACCCCGCTGCTTCGTCCGATCCTTGGTGTCCCGGGTATCACGGGTTTGGCTCTTATTACTGACCTCCAGAGTACCGACGCCGGTGCAGCTCTGACTAAGGGGTTGGTCGATTCCGGAAAGATTTCTAAAGAAAACTTGGTTGTGATTGCAGGCTGGCAGTACGCAGGTGCAGGTTTAATTAACAACTATTTCTCTATCGCATCTGCCCTCTTCATGGCATTCCTGGTTCCTGTTTGGATCCCGTTAGTCGTGATGTTCTGCCTCAAGTTTGTCGGCGGTGTTTTCGTCCGCTTCTGCCTCAAGACTTTCTATAAGAAGGATTTCCAAAATGCCTAATGCAACAGCCACACAAGTCAAAAAGAGCAATAATCCTTTTGATATCTTCATTACCGGCCTTAGAAAAGGTTTTAACGTCGCCATTAAAAACTTAATGCCTAATGTGCTGATGGCTTTCGTTTTGGCTTATATCCTTGATCTTTTCGGCGTCATGGCTTTCTTAGGTAAAGTTTGCGGCCCGGTCATGAGCATCTTTGATCTTCCCGGTCAGGCCATTACCGTTTTGTGCGCCACTTGGCTCTCCTGCGGGGCCGGGGTCGGTGTTGCAGCCAGCCTGCTCGCCAGCGGCACCCTTAATGCACATGACATCACCATTCTTTCTCCGGCCCTCCTCCTGATGGCTTCCCAGATTCAGTACATGGGCCGACTTCTCGGTGTTGCCGACGTTCCTAAAAAATACTGGCCGCTGCTTATGTTCAACAGCATCCTGATGGCTTCCATCGGCATGCTCATCATGAGATTCATTGTCTAGTAAAACTCTTTATCCATAGGCGTCCGAATTAAGACGTATTAGACCCACCTTTCCCGCTCTGCAACATCAATCTGGAGCGGGATTTTTTTTACTTCAAGGTCCCGGGCCGGTGTCAAAAATCTCATCGGTTAACCGCAGCGCAAAGACAAATATTCTCCTCAGTTAAGGTACTTTTCTTTTAACTTAGAGCTTTCTGTCCTCACCTCAGAGAACAAAAAGATGTCAAATTTTCTTCTCTATGTTGCTTTTTTCTCACTAAAAAATTGATGGAAATTTAGTGCTTTTCAATCGTGAAGGCGGATTTTCATCTTATGAAATAGCGCTATTGCAATATGTAATTTATGATTTATTTTGTCAGTGTTAACACCTATTTTAGGAAATTATTTTCGTAAAATCGCTTTAGTTTGAATTTTTATGTCATTATTAACCCGTAAGAGATATTAAATTTTCAATCGGAGATGTCTCATGAACATTCTTATTAAAGAAACAGGTGAACTTCGCTCTCTCTCGTTCATTGATTGGCACGACGGTCAGGAATACACAGAACAACTGATCTCAGCCTCCGGAGAAGACCCAAACTTCCTGTTTGATCAGGATGGCGAAGTTTTTATGACGGATGCTCCTACCTTTAGTAAGTGGAACGCCTTCTTCAGAAGCCATTACGATATCGAATCTGTATGCGCAGCACTTGGCCTGCAGCCGATTTCCAAAGCTGAATACGATCCGTTCGTACACCTCTAATTTCTTCGTTTTCTGATCCAAAAGGTTGGGCTCCGGCCCAGCCTTTTTTTGTTCTCATTTCTGGTAACAAGCTACTTCTGAAAGTGCTTTTGGAAGCCAAGCTCATCCCTTCTGAATGTACAATCGAAGGCCGCACAAAATTTCTAGTTTTAAGAAAAACTCTTTTAAATCTTAAGGTTACATTAACAAATGGGCATTGAAATTGATCTCGAACGCGATTCATTATTAGGAGAAGTTTCGCGTAAACGCCTTCGTGAAAGTTACATGAAGGAAGAAGAGCAGAGCCCGCAGGAACGCTTTGCAACGGTAGCAGAAACATTCGCAAGTAACCCTGCTCATGCTCAGCGTATTTACGACTACGCCTCCAAGCATTGGCTTTCCTTCTCGACCCCTATCCTTTCTTTCGGCAGAAGTAAGAAAGGACTCCCTATCAGCTGCTTTGAAGTTTATATGCAGGATACAGCTGAAGGTCTTGTCAATACATTATCCGAAGTCAACTGGCTTTCCATGCTGGGCGGCGGGGTTGGCATCCATGTAGATATTAGAAGCGCAGACGATAAGTCCGTCGGCGTAATGCCTCACTTAAAAATCTATGATGCAGCTTGCCTTGCTTACCGTCAGGGCAGAACTCGCCGTGGATCTTATGCAGCTTTTCTTGATGTGGATCATCCCGACATCATTCAATTCCTGGAAATGCGTAAGCCGACGGGTGACCAGAACTTAAGAACTCTCAATCTGCACCACGGAGTAAACATCTCCGATAAATTCATGCGCTTAATTGAGAAGAGTATGGTTAATGCGGATGCCGATGATTCTTGGGAACTTCGTGATCCTCACTCTCACCGTGTGGTAGAAGTGGTATCCGCCAGAGATATTTGGCAGCGCATCCTTGAGCTCAGAATGCAAACCGGTGAGCCTTACATCGTCTTTATTGATGCAGCGAATCGCGCCCTTCCCTCTTGGCTCAGTGACAAGGACTTAAAGATCCATGGCTCGAATCTTTGTACAGAAATCTTTTTGCCGACCAGCGAAAAAAGAACTGCCGTTTGCTGCCTTTCTTCCCTGAATCTGGAATATTTTGACCATTGGAATACCAATGAACAATTCATTCCGGACGTAATGGAATTTTTGGACAATGTCCTCCAATACTTCATTGATAATGCTCCGAACTCTGTCGAAAGAGCTCGTTATTCCGCTCTGCGTGAAAGATCTATCGGTATCGGAGCATTAGGATTCCATGCTTACTTGCAGTCCAAGCGAATTCCGATTGAATCCGTTTTAGCCAAGTCGATTAATTACCGCATGTTCTCTCATATCAAAGAGGAATGCGCTCGCGGCGATGAGATTCTTTGCGAAAAACGCGGTCCTTGCCCGGATGCAAAAGATGCCGGCATTCCAAGACGCTTCTCTCATTGGAACGCAGTTGCTCCGAATGCTTCTTCCAGTTTGATCATGGGCGCAACATCGCCATCGATCGAACCGATCCGTGCGAATATTTATCGTCAGGACACACTTTCCGGTGCTCATATTATTAAGAACAAGATGCTTATTCCTGTTCTTGAAGAGTACGGGTTAAACACTGATGAAGTTTGGACAAGCATCACTGCGCATGACGGTTCCGTTCAGCATTTGGAAGCATTGCCTCAAGTAATTAGAGATGTATTCAAAACCGCTCAGGAAATCGACCAGCGCTGGCTTATTGATCTTGCTGCTGACCGTCAGGAATTTATTGATCAAGGTCAATCTCTGAATCTCTTCTTCCCGGCTGATGTTTCTATAGCCTATCTCCATGCCTGTCACTTCCTCGCATGGAAGGTTGGTTTGAAGAGTCTTTACTACTGTCGAAGCGACAAGCTCCGCAAAGCTGATAAGTTAGGCGAAAAAGTTGAAAGACATCGTCTTGAAGAATCGATCAACATGCGTGAAGTTCTCGAAAATTCCAGCTGCCTTGCCTGTGAGGGATGAGCATGAAATCCAGTTTGACAAAAAGCCGTAATTACTACAAGCCCTTCTCTTATCCTTGGGCCTATGACGCTTTCATGGCCAGTGAACAAATGCACTGGTTGTGGACGGAAGTCCCGATGATTGAAGACATCAAGGACTGGAAGAATGTTTTGACTGACGGAGAAAGAGACTTTCTGACTAAGGTCTTCCGTTTCTTTACACAAGGTGACATTGACGTCAGCTCTGCTTACGTCAATACCTACCTGCCCTTTTTTCCGACGCCAGAGATCCGCATGATGCTCTCGAGCTTTGCAGCTCGTGAAGCAGTGCATATCGCAGCTTATTCTCACTTGATTGAGACCATCGGCATGCCCGAAACCGTCTACAACGAGTTCCTGCAGTACGAAGCTATGGCAGAGAAGCACGATTTCTTCCATGGATTAGCAGACAACCAAGAAGAAAATATCGCCGTGAAAATGGCAGCCTTCTCTGCGTTCACCGAAGGCATGCAGTTGTTCTCCAGCTTTGTAATGCTTCTTAACTTCACACGAAACGGAACAATGAAGGGCATGGGACAGATCATCGCCTGGTCTATTAATGATGAAACATTGCACACGGAAAGCATGATTCGCTTATTCCGTGAATACATTATTGAGAATCCGGAACTTTGGACCGACTCTCTGAAGAAGCGCATTTACGACATCGCCGAGAAAATGATCGAGTTGGAAGATGCATTCATCGACCTTGCTTTCGGCGTCAATGACATGAGCAAACAGAATCTGTCTCCTGCAGATGTGAAAGCTTACATTCGCTGGATCTGCGACCGCAGACTTGCCGCAATGGGCATGAAAGAGATTTTTAAAGTAAACGTCAATCCGCTTCCTTGGGTCGATTCCATGCTTGGTGTAACGCACACCAACTTCTTTGAAAACAGAGTTGTTGACTATGCCAAGGGAGCCTTAAGCGGTTCTTGGGGAGATGTTTGGGGACAAGCAGGAACCAAATAATACGTCCAGCAACTAACGCTTCAATTCAATAGGAGACCCGCGCGGTCTCCTTTCTTTTTATTTACGCCATCATTTGAGTTTCAACTTCTGCCTAAACAGGACTCAGTTTCCAGCTTACATATATGTGAACATGTTCACACTCAAAAAACAAGTTGAAAGCTACGAATACTGCATCAAAAGAAATCTAGGTAAGACAGAACAATAAATCGACTGTTGTATAAAACATACAACAATTAGAAACATTTGTAAGACGTGCTCAACTTGCGCACATAGAATTGTTTCGTTAAGATGCACGTCCTGTCGCTGGTGCACAACGCAGCAACGACAGACGGAAACGAAGTTTTACATTTGAAATTCTCCAGTCGCTTGACAGAAAATTTTAGACGAGTAGAATTTCAGTTCTTCGCTCACGAAACTGAGCGGCGGCGAAAGCCGAAATGATCTTTAAAAATTTATCGACGACCGATAAGAGCGGGCACTAAGAAGTCTGCGGTGAAGACTGCAAATTTAAATTGCTCGATCTTATTGGAGATGAAGGAGTAGAAAATACTCCGTCAAACACCAAGCAAGAGTAATTTGAGCGACAACACAAGATTAAACAATAGAGTTTGATCCTGGCTCAGATTGAACGCTGGCGGAACGCTTTACACATGCAAGTCGAACGGTAACGCAGGGAGAAGCTTGCTTCTCCCCGGCGACGAGTGGCGAACGGGTGAGTAATACATCGGAACGTGTCCGCTCGTGGGGGACAACCAGCCGAAAGGTTGGCTAATACCGCATGAGTTCTACGGAAGAAAGAGGGGGACCCGCAAGGGCCTCTCGCGAGCGGAGCGGCCGATGACTGATTAGCCGGTTGGTGAGGTAACGGCTCACCAAAGCAACGATCAGTAGCTGGTCTGAGAGGACGACCAGCCACACTGGGACTGAGACACGGCCCAGACTCCTACGGGAGGCAGCAGTGGGGAATTTTGGACAATGGGCGCAAGCCTGATCCAGCTATTCCGCGTGTGGGATGAAGGCCCTCGGGTTGTAAACCACTTTTGTAGAGAACGAAAAGACACCTTTTAAAAAAGGGTGTTGCTGACGGTACTCTAAGAATAAGCACCGGCTAACTACGTGCCAGCAGCCGCGGTAATACGTAGGGTGCGAGCGTTAATCGGAATTACTGGGCGTAAAGGGTGCGCAGGCGGTTGAGTAAGACAGATGTGAAATCCCCGAGCTTAACTCGGGAATGGCATATGTGACTGCTCGACTAGAGTGTGTCAGAGGGAGGTGGAATTCCACGTGTAGCAGTGAAATGCGTAGATATGTGGAAGAACACCGATGGCGAAGGCAGCCTCCTGGGACATAACTGACGCTCAGGCACGAAAGCGTGGGGAGCAAACAGGATTAGATACCCTGGTAGTCCACGCCCTAAACGATGTTAACTAGTTGTTGGGAAGTAAAATTCTCAGTAACGCAGCCAACGCGAGAAGTTAACCGCCTGGGAAGTACGGTCGCAAGACTAAAACTCAAAGGAATTGACGGGGACCCGCACAAGCGGTGGATGATGTGGATTAATTCGATGCAACGCGAAAAACCTTACCTACCCTTGACATGTCAGGAAGCTCTTGTAATGAGAGCGTGCCCGCAAGGGAGCCTGAACACAGGTGCTGCATGGCTGTCGTCAGCTCGTGTCGTGAGATGTTGGGTTAAGTCCCGCAACGAGCGCAACCCTTGTCACTAGTTGCTACGAAAGGGCACTCTAGTGAGACTGCCGGTGACAAACCGGAGGAAGGTGGGGATGACGTCAAGTCCTCATGGCCCTTATGGGTAGGGCTTCACACGTCATACAATGGTCGGAACAGAGGGCAGCGAAGTCGTGAGACGGAGCCAATCCCAGAAAACCGATCGTAGTCCGGATTGCAGTCTGCAACTCGACTGCATGAAGTCGGAATCGCTAGTAATCGCGGATCAGCATGCCGCGGTGAATACGTTCCCGGGTCTTGTACACACCGCCCGTCAAACAATGGGAGTGGTGTTTACCAGAAGTCGTTAGCCTAACCGCAAGGAGGGCGGCGACCACGGTGAGCACCGTGACTAATGTTAAGTCGTAACAAGGTAGCCGTACCGGAAGGTGCGGCTGGATCACCTCCTTTCAAGTAAAGCAGTATGAGCTCAGAAGTTCTGAGTGTCCGCTCTTATCGGAAGTCGATAGAAATTTAAGGACGCAATAGTTCTTTAACAATTCGGAATAATCAATCTAACGTTTAAGCTGATTTGATGAGAGTCAGCGAGAACGGGTAGTGATAAGAAATCTTTACAAAGAGAGAAACTTTGAGATTTCTCAAGCAAAGACATACAAGCATATGGCATGAGAACGAGAGTTGCTTGTGACCCGGCCGGGCAATAGGCGGCAGGGTTATAGGATCAAGTGACTAAGTGCATGTGGCGGATGCCTTGGCGATCACAGGCGAAGAAAGACGCGGCAGCCTGCGAAAAGCTGCGGGGAGCTGGCAAACGAGCTTTGATCCGCAGATATCTGAATGGGGGAACCCACACCGCAAGGTGTATCCGTAGCTGAATACATAGGTTACGGAGGCGAACGAGGAGAACTGAAACATCTAAGTATCCTCAGGAAAAGAAATCAACCGAGATTCCGGCAGTAGCGGCGAGCGAACCCGGAGGAGCCTAGCTTTTGATAGTACGAACTTTAGCCGAAAGGTCCTGGAAAGGCCTGCTATAGTGGGTGATAGCCCCGTAGGCGAAAGAGTTGGTACGGTACTAAGGAAGCGAGAAGTAGAGCGGGACACGTGGAATCCTGTTCGAAGACGGGGGGACCATCCTCCAAGGCTAAATACTCGTGATCGACCGATAGTGAACCAGTACCGTGAGGGAAAGGCGAAAAGAACCCCGGGAGGGGAGTGAAATAGAACCTGAAACCGCATGCATACAAACAGTAGGAGCCTCGTCAGAGGTGACTGCGTACCTTTTGCATAATGGGTCAGCGACTTACATTCTGTGGCGAGCTTAACCGAATAGGGGAGGCGCAGCGAAAGCGAGTTCGAAATGAGCGTTCAGTCGCAGGGTGTAGACCCGAAACCAGATGAGCTATCCATGGCCAGGTTGAAGGTGTGGTAACACACACTGGAGGACCGAACCGACTAGTGTTGCAAAATTAGCGGATGAGCTGTGGATAGGGGTGAAAGGCCAAACAAATCTGGAGATAGCTGGTTCTCCCCGAAAACTATTGAGGTAGTGCCTCGTGTGTCGCTCCAGGGGGTAGAGCACTGTTTTGGCTAGGGGGACATGGAGTCTTACCAAACCAAGGCAAACTCCGAATACCTGGAAGCGTGAGCACGGGAGACAGAGCACCGGGTGCTAACGTCCGGACTCAAAAGGGAAACAACCCAGACCGCCGGCTAAGGTCCCAAATAACAGCTAAGTGGAAAACGAAGTGGAAAGGCCGTGACAACCAGGAAGTTGGCTTAGAAGCAGCCATCCTTCAAAGAAAGCGTAATAGCTCACTGGTCGAGTCCTTCTGCGCGGAAGATGTAACGGGGCTAAGCTGTTAACCGAAGCCGCGGATGCGCTGGTTATCCAGTGCGTGGTAGGGGAGCGTTCTGTAAGTCTGCGAAGGCGGTTCGAGAGGACTGCTGGAGATATCAGAAGTGCGAATGCTGACATGAGTAACGTTAAAGCAGGTGAAAAGCCTGCTCGCCGTAAGCCCAAGGATTCCTGCTCTACGTTCATCGGAGCAGGGTGAGTCGGCTCCTAAGGTCAGGCCGAAAGGCGTAGCCGATGGGAATCAGGTTAATATTCCTGAACCTGCGTCAGATGCGATGGGGGGACGGAGCATGGAAGATCATCCGGGTGTTGGAAGTCCCGGTTGTTGAGCGTAGGAGGTCTGCAGGCAAATCCGCAGACGCATCTCCAAGGCAAAGACACGTGCCGCTACGGCGGCGAAGTGATCGGAAGTGCTTCCAAGAAAAGCCTCTAAGCACCAGTCTGACGCGGACCGTACCGCAAACCGACACTGGTGGGCGAGCTGAATATGCTCAGGCGCTTGAGAGAACTCGGGAGAAGGAACTCGGCAAATTGACACCGTAACTTCGGAAGAAGGTGTGCCGTAGTACCGTGAGAGGAGAGACACCTTGAGCGGGAAACGGTCTCAGAGAATAGGTGGCTGCGACTGTTTATTAAAAACACAGCACTCTGCAAAGTCGAAAGACGACGTATAGGGTGTGATGCCTGCCCGGTGCTGGAAGATTAATTGATGGGGTGAGAGCCCTTGATCGAAGTCCCAGTAAACGGCGGCCGTAACTATAACGGTCCTAAGGTAGCGAAATTCCTTGTCGGGTAAGTTCCGACCTGCACGAATGGCATAACGATGGCCACACTGTCTCCTCCCGAGACTCAGTGAAGTTGAAATGTTTGTGATGATGCAATCTACCCGCGGCTAGACGGAAAGACCCCATGAACCTTTACTGCAGCTTTGCATTGAACTGTGAACCGATTTGTGTAGGATAGGTGGGAGGCAGAGAAGAGGCCACGCCAGTGGTCTTGGAGCCGACCTTGAAATACCACCCTGATTTGTTTGCGGTTCTAACCACGGACAGTGATCCTGTCTTGGGACCGTGCATGGTAGGCAGTTTGACTGGGGCGGTCTCCTCCTAAAGGGTAACGGAGGAGTACGAAGGTACGCTAGGTACGGTCGGAAATCGTGCTGATAGTGCAATGGCAAAAGCGTGCTTGACTGCGAGAGCAACAACTCGAGCAGATGCGAAAGCAGGTCATAGTGATCCGGTGGCTCTGAATGGAAGGGCCATCGCTCAACGGATAAAAGGTACTCTGGGGATAACAGGCTGATACCGCCCAAGAGTTCATATCGACGGCGGTGTTTGGCACCTCGATGTCGGCTCATCTCATCCTGGGGCTGTAGTCGGTCCCAAGGGTATGGCTGTTCGCCATTTAAAGAGGTACGTGAGCTGGGTTTAAAACGTCGTGAGACAGTTTGGTCCCTATCTGCCGTGGGCGTTGGAAGATTGACGGGGGCTGCTCCTAGTACGAGAGGACCGGAGTGGACGCACCTCTGGTGTACCGGTTGTCACGCCAGTGGCATTGCCGGGTAGCTAAGTGCGGAAGAGATAACCGCTGAAAGCATCTAAGCGGGAAACTTGCCTGAAGATGAGTCTTCCCGGAGGTTGAACCTCCCTCAAGAGTCGTCCGAGACCAGGACGTCGATAGGTCAGGTGTGTAAGCGCTGTAAGGCGTTGAGCTAACTGATACTAATTGCTCGTGAGGCTTGATCCTATAACCGTGTTGCTTGTGACCGGTGTGCGTTGTAGGTTAGAAGCGAAGAGAGAGATCAAAGAGACTCGAAAGTAAAGAGAGTCACGAAAGTAGAAAGATTATTCCGAATTGACCAGTTTTAAGCCCGGAGGCCATAGCAGGGTGGAACCACTCCTTCCCATCCCGAACAGGACAGTGAAACGCCTCCACGCCGATGATAGTGAGTTGTATTTCTTGCGAAAGTAGGTAGTCTCCGGGCTCTCCATAAAAGACAAACCTCTTGGACCTAACCGTTCAAGAGGTTTTGTTTTATCTGCTATTCAAAAAGCTAAAGCTGTTTTGCTTCTCCGCCCCTCTCTTGCTCCCCGCTAGTGTTCCAGCATGTTGGAAACCGGCGAGGTTTAAGAACCTTCGTTTAGTGCGCTAAGGCCCAAAGGTAGATTGGATAGAGGTTCGATGTCTCCGATAACAACGTCTCGCCCTTCTTCAACAGCCACTTGTTTCTGTACCACTTAGCAAAAATCTTATCCAAGGAAACTTTACCGGCGTAATTAACTTGTTCCACTTCACGTCTTTTCAGCATGAACGGCAGGGGAACATGATTGCTTTCGTGCTTAGACGGAAAAGAATAACCGCTTGAAGTCAGAAGTGAAACAAAGAAAAGCCGGAACCTGTCTTCTAAATTCAAGAAGAAAAGGGTGAATTAGCAGCTGCTCGTATGGGCGGTCTTTCTAGTGCCGATGGTACTTACACGATTCTGGACGGCGCAACGATAGGAAAAAGCTATAACGAAGCCGGCCTGACAAGCATTTACGTTACAACGCCTTTTACCAATAATGCCGTTGTTTACGTTTCTCCGGAATTCGGTGGTGTCAAGTTCCACGCTATGTACTCCAATGATTTGTACGATGACACTAATAAATGGTCAAAAAACACTCATACATACGGCGCAGGTTTGACCTATGGTTCGGAAAGAGCAAAAGGAAGCGTTATGTATGAAGTCATCGATTCGGCTGTTGATTTCTCTCCGATGAATGCAAACTCCGGAGACGTGAAATCCAAAGACACCCAAATCTTCACAGTCGGCAGTCAATATCGCTTTGACAGCTTCACGCTTTACGGCACATATCAATACGTCACTCATGCCAGACTGCTTCCTGACTTCGATATCACTCTGACAGATGCGGCTATTAATTCCGGCATGATTAAAAAAGGTTTCAACAGCCATGCATTTTCCGTGTCGGGGGCTTTCCCGGTTTTCGGCGGAACGTTCAAAGCTGTGATCAACTATATGAATGGCAAGGCGAAAGACGGTGAAGTTAAGAGCTTCCTTGGTGCAAGTAAATTTGAACGCTTAGCCGGAGGCATTACTTACGAATATCCGCTTTCTAAGCGCAGCACCTTGTATGGTTTTGGTGCTGTGTCAGTGGGCATGAAAGGGGCTAAATATAACTTCCGGTTACGGCAAAGTTGCCTACAACACATGGAGCCAGGTTTTTGCTTGCGTCACTACTTCTAACAAAGCGTCTTGGGATAAGTAATTTTTCATTCTCCTTGGTCATAAGCATTGCACTTATGCATAACAGTGGCGGAACTAAAGTGAGCTTTAACTGGGTCCGCCTTTTTCGTTTCTATATGAGAAGCTGCAATTCGTTTAATCTTTGGGCTAGGTCAGGGATCCTCAATTTTTTGTGTTATACAAGCTCATTACTGAGGAGATCTCTCAATGACAAATCCGAGACTACCTCCGCTTCTGGTCAATAAAGCGAGTTCCGTTTTTTACGTGTATACCTACAAAAATGTTTGGGACAGAGATCTCAAGCGGAGCAAAAGAGGAGAGTCAAAAAAATAGGAAAGGTTCTTGGCGGACAAAAGGATGGCGTAATTTGTTTTAACGGGGGTTTTCTTCAGGAGCGTCCAGAATTTAGAAACTTCCTGGTAGAGAGAAAGGGAGAAGAGTATATCTGTACTCCTTTGAACGAAAGCGGCACTACGCTAACTCAGCCTCAATAGGTCAAACAACTTCATGCGGAGCCACTTGGGCACTGGATAAGCTTTTGTCGCAATCTCCTATTGGAGAGGCTCTTAAATGTTTTTTCCACAACGGACGGACTACCTCAAGATTTTATCTATTGCCTATTTCATAATTCTCAACCAGGACAACAACATTTCCAAGTACGAGGTGTTTGCCTAGGTAACGCGCCTGCCCTGGGGCGATCCTCTGTCGCCTTCCTCAATCAGCCGGATCTTTAGAAAGATCAGAAATCAGCAGATAGAAACTTACTTCTCAGTTGTCAGGGAGGAGGAACAACAGGAGAAGTGTGGCGACAAAGATGAAATAACGCTGGCTCTGGACTCAACTTCCGCTGATTAATCTGCTGGCAC
>OJKQ01001070.1_pt1 | contig 13908 bp, 9 predicted proteins | sample 1596641 | NCBI WGS metagenome assembly OJKQ01 (sample SAMEA4350167, study PRJEB24818) | metagenome | biome: human; feature: gut; material: faeces | place: Denmark | collected 2013-09 | reverse complement strand
ATTTATATTCTAAGGAAACCATAACCCACATCCATTGAAGTAACAAAAACAATGAAGATACTACATACCAGCGACTGGCACCTGGGACACACCCTCTACAACTACGACCGCACCGTCGAACAGCAGGCCTTCCTACGGCAACTCACCCGCATAGTAACCGAAGAGCAGCCCGACGCCATGGTGGTAAGCGGAGATATCTACCACTACTCCTCTCCCGCTGCCGCCACGCAGAAGATGTACACCGACGCCATGCTGAACATCCATCAAGCCTGCCCCGGAATGGCCATCGTAGTCACCGCCGGAAACCACGACAGCAGCTCGAAACTGGAGATAGACAGCAGCCTCTGGCAGCACTTCGGCTTGAACGTTGTGGGAAACATCGAACGTACAGCCGAGGAAGTGAATTTGGACAAGCACATCATCGAGATAAACAATGAAAAAAAGACAAAAGGCTACGTCATTGCCGTGCCCCACGTCTATCCGCAAAACTTCCCCCTGCTGGACACTGAAACACCGCGCGACCAACGGCAGGCACGCTTCTTCCAGGCACTGCTGGACGAAGTGAAGAAACGGAATACGGCACAGCTTCCCGTCGTCCTCATGGCCCATCTCTCCATTGAAGGCAGCGACCGTAGCGGGCACGATGAGAGTATCGGCGGAATAGAGTATGTTCCCCTCAGCGCTATGGGAGAAGGGTACGACTACCTGGCACTCGGACACATCCATTGCCCTCAGGACATCAAAGGCAGTCATCACCACGCACGCTATTGCGGCACTCCCCTCCCCGTCAGCTTCGACGAAACCTATCCGCACTCCGTCTCCATCATCGAGTTGGAGAAAGGGGCAGAGCCACAAATCAGTACAAGGGAAATTGAAAATCCGATTCCGCTCGTCACACTTCCCCATGACCCGACACCTTTCGAAGACGCCTTGAAACTGCTGGAAGAATATCCGGAAGAGAAACCTGCATACCTCCGTCTGAATGTGCTGACAAAAGGCTACCTGCCCCCCGACTGCAACGAAAAAGCCTCGAACGCCGCCAAAGGCAAGGCATGCAAATATTGCTACATCAAGACTACCCGAGAGCGGCAGGCCGACACTGACGAGAGCAAGCCTATCTCCATCCAAGAGATGCAGGAAATGTCTCCCCTGGAAATAGCCAGACTCTACTACCGCGAAACCGAAGGAGAAGAGATGGACCCAGAACTTTGCCAGCTGATGGAGACTGTCATGCAAAAAGTGAAAAGCAAGAACAACTCCTAATCATTTGTCCGGAACATGAAACTCCAGAAACTCACCATAAAGAACCTTGCCTCCATAGAAGATGCCGTCATCGACTTTGAGAACGGACCGCTAAGCGAGGAATCCCTTTTCCTTATCTGCGGTGAGACGGGTGCAGGGAAGACAACCATTCTCGACGCCATCTGCCTGGCACTCTACAACGAAACGCCCCGCATGGACCATGCCGAGAACGAAAAATACAAAGACCTGAGCCAGACTTTCTCTGCCAAAAAGGAAGATGTTGCCATCAACGACAGCAGGCAACTGATGCGCCGTAACACCAGTGAAGCATGGACGGAGCTGGAGTTTACCGGCTCGAACGAAACGCCCTACACCGCCCGATGGTACGTGGCACGGGCACACCGCAAGATTTCAGGAGCCGTGCAAGATGTGCGCTGGACACTGGAAAACAAGAAAAGCGGCGCACAGCTCAACAAAAAGAATGAGATAAAGGCAGAAATACAAGCTGCAGTGGGGTTGACCTTCGAACAATTCTGCCGCACCACCATGCTGGCGCAAGGCGACTTCACCAAGTTCCTGCAAAGCAAGGAAAGCGAAAAATCGGATATTCTGGAAAAGCTGACCGGTACAAGTATCTACTCCGAAATAGGTGCCGAAATATATGCCGCCACCAAGGAAAGACGGACGGAATACGAAAACCAGAACCGGAAGCTGGAAGGCATCCACATCCTGGCAGAAGAAGAAGTCTCCACAATCAAGGAAGCCATAGCCACGCAAAATGCCGGAGTCAAGGAAGCCAATGAGCAGAAAACCACCGCCCTCGCAAAAAGGGACTGGCTGAAAAAATACTCCGAACTCCTCCTCACCCGTGAACAGCAAAAGAAGATGTGGGAAGGGAAGCAAGCGCAACTGCAATCGGACGAATTCAAACAGAAAGAACTGCTGATTAAGGAATGGAACGCCACCGCCGATGCCCGCAACTGGCTCTCTACCTTGAAACAGCAGCAACAGCAACAACAACAGAACTATGCACAAGCCGGGATACTGAGAGCATCCTTTGCCCGGCTGGACGGAGGAAGCAAGTGGCTATGCGGTTTCCTGAAAGAGCAAGAAGACAAGCTGCATCGTGCCGAGAAGTACTTGCAAGAGCATTCGCCCTTACTGCCCATGTTCGAGCAAAGCCAATCCATCATTACCGGCCTAAAATCCGCACTCGATGCCCAAACACGCATCGGCACCTACAACGCGCACCTTGAAAGACTTGCCGCGCAACAACCCGTAAAAGTCAAGGAGCGTACCGACAAGGAAGCTGCCCTCACCCGGAAAGAACAAGAGAACCATACATTGCAAAACGAAATAAACCTCCGGAACAAGCAGCTTGAAACCATGGACCGCCCTGCCCTGCAAGACAAGAAAAACAAACTCGATGCCGGACGGGAGAACCTGCTGCAAGCATTGAGCGCCTTGTCTTTACTGGCTGAAACGGAAAGGACACTGAACGAGGCGAAGGAAAACGAAAAGGCTTTGAACGCCAAAGTGGAGGCGTGCCAAAAGCAATACGTCCTCCTGCAAACGGCATTCGACAGCAAGAAAACAAGTTATGATGACATCCGCACCCTCTACGACAAGCAAAAGGAAGCCGTAGAAGAGTGGGCAAAGGAAACACGCTCCCGGCTTGTCGTCGGGGATACTTGCCCCGTGTGCGGACAAGAAATAAAATCGCTTTGCAAAGATGAAGATTTCCAGTCTGTCCTTGCTCCCATACGCACCTCCCTGGAAACAAAAGAGAAAGAATACAAGGAAACCGAGCAGGCATTGAACAACAACCGGACAGAATCCAATACCTACGGAACGCTGGCAGAGAATGCCCGTCAGTCCACAGCAAGAGCGCTCCGGAGCTACAACCTTGCCCACACTGACGCACAGGCCAAATGCGCCCAATGCAACGGCGTCGGCCTCTCCACAACCACCGGCGAAACCCTGAAGAAGCTACTGGAAGAGAACAAGCTGGAAGCAGACAAACTGAACGAAAAGCTCACGGAAGTTCAAAAGCTCAGCGCACAAATCATAGCTCTGCAACGGCAAAAGGACGAATGCCAAAAACATGTGGACGCTGCACGCCAAGCCTTCAACTCTGCCGACAGAGTGCTGAATGAGCTGAAAAACAGCATCGTCAATTACGAGTCGCTCACCGCCAACGAAAAGGAGAACATACGTGCCACCATGGACCGCGTCACTCCCCACATCCTCTGGGAAGGATGGAACACGGAATGGGAGAACTCCCCCCTCTCCTTTATTGACCGCCTGACGCAAGCTACGCGCAACTACCGTCTGGCGCAGGAAAAACAAAGAGAACTGAAATCCGCCATTGCCCTTATCCACAAAGAGCTGGAAGGGATAAACATCAACAAGGAAAGCATCGATGCCGCATTCCCCGACTGGCGCAACGCACCTGCAGCAACACAGGAAATGGAAATCAAGGACCTGGGGATTGCCTGGAATAATCTGAATACACAAGCAAGCGGACTGAAACAAAGCATATCCTCCACCGCAGAACAAATGGCAAGGCTGCAAAAGGATTTAACCGGGTTCTATGCCGCCAACCCCACTCTCGACGAGGAGCGTATCACCGTCCTATCCGCTTGGTCCGGCTCCCGGATAGAAGCATTGCGTGCCTCATTGCAGACACTTAAAGAGGAAGAAGTAGCTGCATCGACCGCCTTTCATCTGGCCACCGGACAAGTGGAAGAGCACATCAGCCGGAAGCCCGAAATAGAAGAAAACGAGAACCTCGAAACCCTGGATGCACTCATCGCGAATCTCGAAGAAAAGATAACCGTCGGCAACCAATCCATCGGCCAGCAGAAGTTACGCCTGGAAGAAAACACCCGTAACATCGACCGGATAAAGGAAGAAAAGGAACGTGCCGACCGGCTGCGCGAAGAGTATCTGAAGTGGGACCGCCTCTGCCGTCACTTCGGTGACGAACGGGGAAAGAACTTCCGCAACATAGCCCAGAGCTTCGTCTTGAAAGAACTGCTGGCAGGCGCCAATTTCTATCTGCAACGCTTGACCGACCGCTACGAACTGGAATGCCAGGCCGGTTCGCTCACCATCCTGCTGCGCGACTTCCATCAAGGAGGTGCGGCACGTCCGGCATGCACCTTATCGGGCGGCGAAAGCTTCCTAGTATCTCTGTCACTTGCCCTCGGACTTTCTTCCCTCAGCCGCCAGAGCCTCTCGGTAGACACACTGTTCATCGACGAAGGTTTCGGCACACTGAGCAGCGACTACCTGAACACCGTTATGGACACATTGGAAAAACTGCACCAGATGGGCGGCAAGAAGGTAGGCATCATCAGTCACGTGGAAGGACTGAAAGAGCGCATAAAGACCCAGATACAAGTACGGAGGATAGACAGTTCAAGAAGCGAAATAAAAGTGGTGAATACCCTCTAAGCTGGTATCGGGATAAAGAAAACGAATGTTTTTTCGGCTCTTGATAGTACAAGCACCTGCATTATTGTGTATTTTTGCAGTCTCATAAAAAAGAAAAGACAATGAAAAAGTTCATGAAAGGAGTCCGGTTTACTCCTAAAAACTATTCCGACGAAGTAGAAGCCAAAATTCAACATTATAAGAAAGAAGGATATAAACTGCCGATGCGAAGCGCACTCCGCACCGAGGAGCAGTTGGCCGGTATCCGCGCAAGCGCCAAAATCAACACGGCCCTGCTGGATTATCTCTCCGAGAACATTCGCGAAGGCATGTCCACAGCCGAAATTGACCATATGGTGTATTGCTTCACCACAGACCACGACGCCATCCCCGCCCCCTTCATGTACGAAGGCTTCCCCAAAAGTGTGTGCACCAGCATCAACGATGTAGTGTGCCACGGCATTCCCAGCACCAGGGAATTCCTGAAAAGCGGTGATATTGTAAATGTCGATGTATCCACCATTTACAAAGGTTACTTTGCCGACGCATCACGCATGTTCATGATTGGCGAAGTCAGCCCCGACATGCAGAGACTGGTACAGGTCACCAAAGAATGCCGTGACATAGGCATACAGACCGCACAGCCCTGGGCACGCCTCGGTGACGTAGGCGCCGCCATCCAGGAGCATGCGGAAAAGAACGGATACAGCGTGGTACGCGACCTCTGCGGACATGGCTGCGGCGTCAAGTTCCACGAAGAACCGGATGTGGAACACTTCGGCAAACGTGGTACGGGCATGCTGATAGTGCCGGGCATGACGTTCACCATCGAACCGATGATTAACATGGGAAGCTACGAAGTCTTTATCGACGAAGCCGACGGATGGACCGTCTGCACAGACGACGGACTGCCTTCTGCCCAATGGGAAAGCCAAATCCTGATTACTGAAGACGGAAACGAAATATTGACACAATAAGGCGGACACTTCAAAACACCTATGGAGATAGTATTACTGATTATAGGGATAATCATCGGAACCGTAGTCGGCTATCTGGCGGCAGACCGCAAGTCTGCCGCACTGAGGGCAGAAATCAGCGGGACAAAGAAGGAAATAGAATTATTGAAGCTGCAGAAGGAAGAAGCCGAAGCGTTGCACAAGCGCATGAACACCGAGTTCGAGAATCTCTCCAACCGTATCTTCCAGAGCAAAGCCGAAGACTTTACCAGGCTGAATACCGAACACCTGGGCAATCTGCTCCGCCCGCTGGGCGATAACCTGAAGGACTTCCGCCAAAAGGTGGAACAAGTATACAGCACCGAAGCCAAAGAACGCTTCTCGCTGGGTGAACGCATCAAGGAACTGGTGGAACTGAACAACCGCCTCAGCGAAGATGCCAACAACCTGACCCGTGCCCTGAAAGGAGACTCCAAAATGCAAGGCAACTGGGGCGAAATGATTCTGGAACGTTTGTTGCAAGCCTCCGGACTGATTGAAGGCGAACACTACTTCCGCCAGGAGTTTCTAAAAGACGAACGGGGCGAAGCCATCATCAACGAGGAAAGCGGGCAGAAGATGCAGCCCGACATCATCGTGAAATACCCCGACGAACGGGAAATGATTATCGACTCCAAAGTGTCGCTGACTGCCTATGCTGCCTACACCTCTGCCGAAAGCAAGGAGGAGCAGGCACACTTCCTGAAAGCACACCTGCAATCTGTCCGCTCCCACATCGACGAGCTCAGCCATAAAGACTACTCGCATTACGACGCCCAATCACCGGATTTCGTTATGATGTTCATCCCCACCGAAGGTGCCTACCTCCTCGCCATCCAAAGCGATGCCCACCTCTGGGAATATGCCTACAACAAAAAGGTGGTACTAATGAGCCCCACCAACCTGATTAGCGCCCTGCGCCTCTCGCTCGACCTTTGGAAGAAGGAGAACCAGGTAAAGAATGTGCAGGCCATCATCAAGCGCGGCACCATCTTATATGAAAAGATTGCAGGCTTTACCGACACCTTCCTCGGTATCGGCGACCGGCTGGCCAGCCTGCAAAGGGATTACGACAAAGCCTTCAACCAGCTCTCGGACGGTAACGGCAGCGTAGTGCGCCAAGCCGAAATGCTGAAAGGCATGAGCCTCACTCCCAAGAAACGCATTTCTCCAAGATTGCTGCCCAAAGATACCATTCAAGAAGAAACAGAAGAGGAAAACGATAACATTCAATAAAACATCCAACATGAAAACTCTGAAAGACCGCATTCTCCTTCACCAAGAACCATTCATACGAGGTCTGTGTCAACAGGAATTACCACCGGAGAAGTAACAGCCATTCTGGCAAATGCACCGATTCATATCAAGGAATAAAGAAAAAGCGACGAAGAATCCACTCCACTTTCTTTCATTAGAGAGGAAATGCCCCGAACAAAAAACTCCGGCAAAGCCCTGAAGGACAAGCCGGAGTTTTTTTTATCTCAAGACGGACAAGGAAGATTATCCGCCAAAGTTATCGAACATCAGGTTCTGAGCCGGAACACCGAGGTCGTCGAGCATCTTCTCAACAGCTTTCGACATCGGACCGGGACCGCACATGTAGTATTCGATGTCTTCGGGAGCTTCGTGGTCTTTCAAGTAAGTCTCGTAAATTACGTTGTGTACGAAGCCCGGAGTATACTTCACGCCCGCTGCATCGGCTGCCGGATCGGGACGGTCCAGTGCAAGATGGAACTTGAAGTTGGGGAAATCCTTTTCAATCTGCAGGAAGTCTTCCAGATAGAACACTTCATTCAATGCACGTGCACCGTAGAAGTAATTCATCACGCGGTCTGTAGTGTGCAGTGTCTTCGTCATGTGCATAATCTGTGCACGCAACGGAGCCATACCGGCACCACCACCGACCCACATCATCTCCTTCTTGGAGTCGAATATCGGATGGAAGTCTCCGTAAGGGCCACTCATGGTTACCTTATCACCCGGTTTCAGGGTAAAGATATAAGAAGAAGCGATACCCGGCATTACATCCATGAAGCCCGGGCCCTGGTCTTTCGGCTTGAACGGAGGCGTGGCGATACGTACCGTCAGCATAATGCGGTCGCCTTCGGCAGGATAGTTGGCCATAGAATAGGCACGGATGGTTTCTTCGTCATTGCGGCACTTCAAGCCCAGCAGACCGAATTTCTCCCATGCAGGCAGATACTCATCACCGATAAGGCTCTTGTCAATGTCCTTATCATAATCCATCGAATATTTAGGAATCTTAATCTGCGCATAAGAACCCGGAACGAAATCCATGTGCTCGCCTTTGGGCAATGCAACGATGAACTCTTTGATGAACGTAGCCACATTCTTGTTGGAGATAACCTCGCACTCCCACTCTTTTACGCCCAGTACGCTTTCGGGAACCTTGATGGCCATATCGCCTTTCACTTTCACCTGGCAACCCAGACGCCAGTGATCTTGTATTTGCTTACGGCTGAAGTGCGGAGTCTCAGAAGGCAAGATTTCACCCCCACCTTCCATTACCTGGCATTTGCACTGTCCGCAGGAACCTTTACCACCGCAAGCGGAGGAAAGGAACACACCGTTTACAGACAGCGTATTCAGCAATGTAGAACCGGAAGCTACGTCCAGTTCCTTGTCGCCATTGATAGTCAGTTTTACATTACCCGAAGGCACCAAGAAATTCTTGGCAACCAGCAGGATAACAACAAGCAGGATGACAACCACGAGGAATACTCCAATGCTTGCTAATATCATATTCATATTCATATCCATTGTTTTATTCCTTTCTTTTAGATGTTCAAACCAGAGAAACACATAAATGCCATTGCCATCAGACCTACAGTGATAAACGTGATGCCCAGTCCTTTCAGTGGAGCCGGAACGTCAGAATAGGCCATTTTCTCACGGATGGCAGCCAAGCCTACGATAGCCAGCAACCAACCGATACCGGAGCCCAACGCATAAGAGACAGCATCAGCAATGCCACCGATGAATTTCGGGTCGCTCTCACCCAGCGTGATGCGCTGCTGCATGAAAAGGGAAGCACCCATGATGGCACAGTTTACAGCAATCAGCGGCAGGAAGATACCCAGTGAAGCATACAGCGAAGGGCTGAAACGCTCTACAATCATTTCCACCAACTGAACGATAGCTGCGATTACAGCAATGAAAAGAATAAAGCTCAGGAAGCTGAGGTCAACGCCTTCAATGATTGCGTTGGCAGCCAGCACCTTGGTCTGCAATAAATAGTTGACCGGAAGCGTAACCACCAACACGAAAGTTACGGCGATACCCAGTCCTACGGCAGTCTTCACATTCTTCGATACGGCAAGGTAAGAACACATACCGAGGAAGAACGCGAATATCATGTTGTCCACAAAAATAGAGCGGACGAATAAACTTATTAAATGTTCCATATCTCTTCGATAAATTAAGAATTAAAGAATTAAAGAATTAAAGCAATGAGAACTTGTACTGCAGCAGAGCAGCCCATTTTTCATTCTTTCATTTTTCATTCTTCATTTATTTATTACTGCTTTTCCTGCAATTCTTTGTGACGTGCACGCTGATACCAGATGATGCAAGCGCAGAGAATCAACGCCATTGGCGGCATCAGCATCAAGCCGTTGTTCACATAGCCCAACTTCTGCAGAGGTTCATAGTTCAAGATGTTGAAACCGAGCAGCGTTCCCGAACCCAGAAGCTCGCGGAAGAAGGCTACGATTACCAGAATCTTGGCATATCCCAAACCATTACCCACACCGTCAAGGAAAGATTCCCAGGGACCGTTCTGCATGGCAAATGCTTCCAAGCGTCCCATCAGGATACAGTTGGTAATAATCAGACCTACATATACAGAAAGCTGCACACTTACATCGTAAGCAAAAGCTTTCAGAATCTCACTTACAATAGTTACCAACGCGGCAACAACCACCAGCTGAACGATGATACGGATACGGTTGGGTATCGTCTTGCGCAGCAGTGAAATCACTACATTGGAGAATGCTGTAATCACCGTCACTGAAAGACCCATCACAATGGCAGGCTCCAGTTTGGCAGTAACAGCCAAAGCAGAACAGATACCCAATACCTGCACGGTAACGGGGTTGTTCAGTCCCAGCGGAGTAGAGAATACTTCTTTATTCTTCTTTGAAAACAATTGTCCCATATTCTTATTCCTCCTCATTATTATTAGTTAAAAAGTTCTTGTAGCTGCTCAGACAAGCCTTCAACATGGCATCCACACCTACAGAAGTGATGGTACCACCGGAAATGCCGTCCACCTGATAGTCAGGTTTCTCTACCTTACCGTTTTTCACAACACCGAGGACTACCTCGCCGTTCTCCAACGTTTTCTTTCCGGGGAACTCCCCCTGGAAATGCGTGCTGGCGATTTCGGCACCCAGACCCGGAGTCTCACTGGCATGAGAGAAGTAAACACCATAAACGGTATCCTTGTCGCTGTTCAGCGCAACATATCCCCAGATAGCGCCCCAAAGACCGGCACCGTAAACGGGAAATACATATTTCTTCTCACCGTCAACCTCTGCCACGAATACGTGCAGACGGTTATTTTCTTTGGCTTCCTTCTCGTAAGCGGTAGCAAATGCACCGGTATTCTCTGTCAGAGTACCGTCAACGTTCATCAGCATATCGCCCTTTACATATTTATTATATTCAGCTTCGGCATCCTTCACGTCCTTGATGTTGAGTGCAGCAAGAATCTGCTTCTTCGTGTCAAGTTCCACATTCTTGTTCTGCGTCTCGCGCAAGGAAGAACTTACGAATGCCAGCAGGAATGCAACGATAACAACCATTACCGAAGCATAAATGATAGTATAACTATTACTATTGGTATTCATTTCTTTTCCGGTATTTAATTGTTAGACTTGATTGCACGTTTCTCGCGACGGCTGATGTTACCCTGTACCACACAGTAGTCAATCAGCGGAGCGAAGATATTCATCAGCAGGATGGCAAGCATCATACCTTCGGGGTAACCGGGGTTGAGCACACGGATAATGATAGCCATGGCACCAATCAGGAATCCGAAGATATACTTACCGGTCTCTGTACGTGCCGATGTAACGGGGTCGGTAGCCATGAACACGGCACCGAAGCAGAAACCACCCAGCACGAGGTGTTCGTACCAAGGCATCTGTGCCATCGGAGTGTCGGGACCGATTGCATTGAACACCCATGCCATGAAGGCACCGCCTACGAATACGGAGAACATCGTCTTCCAGCTTGCAATACCCGTCCACAACAGCAGAATGGCACCCAGAGCGATGGCGATAACGCTTGTCTCACCGATAGAACCCGGAATAAGGCCGGTCACCATGTCCCAGGAGAACTCCGGAACGGCGCCCGAGGTAGCGGCTGCACCCAACGGAGTAGCTACCGTCAGACCATCTACCGACTGTCCCAGACCGAAGATACTGTCGCCCGATACCCAAACGGCATCACCGGACATCTTCGTAGGATAAGCAAAGAATAAGAATGCACGGGTAATCAAAGCTACGTTGAACACGTTCATACCCGTACCACCGAATACTTCCTTAGCAAAAATTACAGAGAATGCAGTAGCCACCGCCAGAATCCACAGCGGGCAATCTACCGGAACAATCATCGGAATCAAGATACCGGAAACCAGGAAACCTTCCTGAATCTCCTCCTTCTTCCACTGAGCCACTACGAACTCAATGCCGAGACCTACTACATAAGATACAATGATTTTTGGCAATACAGCCAGAAAACCGTAGATGAACATTTCCCAGAAGCCTCCGGCAGCACCGGTAGCGTGGAAATGCTGGTAACCTACGTTATACATACCGAACAGCAGCGCCGGTACTAACGCAATGACCACCATCGACATGATGCGTTTGCTGTCAATGGAGTCGTGAATATGCGTTCCCGATTTCGAAGTGGCATTGGGCACGAACAGGAATGTTTCGAAGCCATCAAACACCGAACGAAATGCGTGGAATTTGCCGCCTTCCTCAAAGTTCGGCTTTATCTTGTCGAGATAATTTCTTAACGCTTTCATTAATATATTTACGATTTTACGATTTACAATTTACGATTTGCCATACGCCCCGATTATGCCATTTCGGCACGAAGCATATCGAGCCCTGCACGTACGATGCGCTGCACTTCCACTTTGGAAGAACATACGAATTCGCAGAGAGCGAAGTCTTCGGGAGCTACTTCGTAGATGCCCAGAGCCTCCATACGGTCGATGTCACCTGCAATGATTGCTTTCACCAAGTATTCGGGGAAGATGTCCATCGGAAATACGCGGTCGTATTCGTTGGACATAATCATGTGACGTTCACCACCCTTGATACGGGCATCTATCACATATTCCTTCTTGCCCATCAACCAGCTGAAGTAAGAGCGGTTGACGCTGAACTGATTGAAACGCGGCATAATCCAACCCAACATTTCATGGATTTCATCTCCTTCGGGAATAACGGTCAATTGGCTGTCGAAAGAGCCGAGGAAGCCGTTCGGAGAAACTTTCTTACCGGTCAGCACGTTGCCGCTGATGTAGCGGAGGTCTTTGTCGGTAGTCACGTTACCTTTGAAAACGTTCGTCAATAGAGCGCCGACTTTCAGCTTGCAATAAGCGGGTTTCAACACTTCGGAACCCGTTACAGCCACCGTACGGGTCATGTCCACACGACCGGTATTCATCAGACGTCCGATGAAGAGTACGGCTTCGGCACTGATGGTCCAGACCGTTTCACCCTTCACTACCGGAGAGATGTGGTTAATCTGTACACCCACGTTGCCTGCCGGATGTGGTCCGTCGAAAGCTGTTACGGTAACGTTCTTTGCCTGCACAAGAGCAGCAGACTTTTGTTTTACACTAATACCCAGATACGTCTTTGCCATCTTTGACAAAGCGTCGAGTCCCGTCTGGAAGTTTGCTTCTTCTCCCTTCAGCGCGAATTCAAAATCGGGAGCCAGCGGATTGCTGTCGAAAGCCGAAATGAAGATAGCTTTCGGAGTTACCGTCGGATCAGCGATAACGTCGTACGGACGTTGGCGGATGAAAGCGAACATACCTGCTTGCAAAAGAGCTTCTTTTACTTGCTGGCCGCTCATCTTGGACGGGTCCATCTTGCCGAATTCCTCATAGTCTTGCTCAGTGGCAGCCTCTACGACGATGTTCAGCACCTTGCGGCGTGCACCACGCTCCACGCTTGTCACTACGCCGCTAACGGGCGAAACAAATTTCAATTCAGGATGATTCTTGTCGATAAACAAGGGTCCCCCGGCCATCACATATTCCTGCTCTTTGACCACCACTTTCGGAGTGATGCCTGTATAGTCATCGGGAACCAGCGAATAGAATCCCGGTTCCTTAACAGACACAAGTTCCTGGGCAGCAGCGCCTTTCAGGTTGATGTCAAGGCCTTTACGTAACTTAATTACATTTGCCATGCGTTTATTTAAAATAATGGTTTCATTAATTTGCCGCAAAAGTAGCAAAAAAGAACGTGAATAAAGAGTAAAAAAGAAAGGAATTACGGAGAAATTTCCGTAATTCCTTTCGTTAACGAACACGAGGAGAGGGATTAGCGGTTAGTGATTAGCGATTAGCGATGAACGGTTGGGAATGGATATCCTGCAGAGTTATAGCGCAGCCTACTAATCACTAATCACTAATCACTAACCACTAATCGCTAACCACTAACCGCTAATCGTTTGCAAACATCGGGTCCCATGCCGGCAGGCGGACGGGCTTTTGTTTGAAGAGTTCCATTATCTTAGCAGGGACGTATTTGGTTTCCACTACCAGGCGGAACATGTATTCGTCGAACCATTCGTCCGTCATGATGAGGTGGCCTTTGTAGCCGCTGTCAGCGCCCCAACTGTTTTCGACCATCCATTTGACGGGTTTTCCGTCTTTGTCCAGGTCTACCGCCATCAGTGTCATGGCGTGGGAAGAGCCGCTGGAGAAGGTTTGGATGCGTTGTTTCTTGTCCATTCCGAAGGTAGTGCCCATGAGCGATCCATAGTCATAGTTCGGTCGCTTATACACATCTCCGAGCCCACGAGACTCCTGAGCAGCTCGTATGCCGACATCCGCTTGCAAACCAACGAGACGGACTCCTATCTCGTATGCCGTCTTCTGCTTGAAAAATAAACCATGCAAGGCACGCTCGCTCCGCATCTGTTATATGTCGCTGCTACTATGTTTGTCGGCGCCTGATAG
>OJKQ01001057.1_pt1 | contig 14028 bp, 15 predicted proteins | sample 1596641 | NCBI WGS metagenome assembly OJKQ01 (sample SAMEA4350167, study PRJEB24818) | metagenome | biome: human; feature: gut; material: faeces | place: Denmark | collected 2013-09 | reverse complement strand
TTTCTGAACAACGGCTGTGTCGGGTACTGAATATCGACATCGGCGGTGGCACCGCGAACTACGCCCTGTTCGATGCCGGAAAAATCAGCGGCACCGCCTGCCTCAATGTCGGCGGTCGCCTGCTGGAAACCGACAGCCAGGGGCGCGTGGTTTACGCTCATAAACCGGGGCAGATGATTGTGGATGAGTGCTTCGGTGCAGGCACCGACGCCCGTTCGCTGACTGGCGCGCAGCTGGTGCAGGTTACCCGGCGGATGGCAGAGCTGATTGTCGAAGTGATTGACGGAACGCTTTCGCCGCTCGCGCAGGCATTGATGCAAACCGGTTTGCTGCCCGTAGGTGTTACGCCCGAAATCATTACGCTTTCTGGCGGCGTTGGCGAATGTTATCGCCACCAGCCCGCCGACCCGTTCTGTTTTGCCGATATTGGCCCGCTTCTGGCAACGGCGCTGCATGACCATCCGCGCCTGCGTGAGATGAACGTGCAGTTTCCGGCGCAAACCGTGCGCGCCACGGTGATTGGCGCGGGAGCTCATACCCTTTCGCTCTCTGGCAGCACAATCTGGCTGGAGGGCGTACAACTGCCGCTGCGCAATTTGCCGGTGGCGATCCCGATTGATGAAACGGATCTGGTGAGTGCCTGGCAACAGGCGCTGATTCAGCTGGATCTTGATCCTAAAACTGACGCGTACGTGCTGGCGCTTCCCGCCTCGCTGCCTGTGCGTTACGCCGCGGTACTGACGGTCATCAACGCGTTGGTCGATTTCGTCGCGCGTTTTCCGAATCCGCATCCCCTGCTGGTGGTGGCCGGGCAGGACTTTGGTAAAGCTCTGGGCATGTTGTTGCGCCCACAGCTACAACAACTCCCGTTGGCAGTCATTGACGAAGTGATTGTCCGCGCGGGGGACTATATCGACATTGGTACGCCTCTTTTTGGCGGATCGGTTGTGCCGGTGACGGTGAAATCACTCGCATTTCCTTCCTGAATACGGTAGTTATCAGGCGTGGCGCTGGGTGGCGGGGTGTTAGTGGGATTATATCCGGCTGTGTATCCGGTCGGGGGTGATTGGTCTGTATAGCAAAACCCGTCGCGAGGACGGGCTTCGTTTGATGGCGGGTTTTCGTTACCCGTTCACATGAATATCCATCCCGGCGCGTCCGTGCTGCGTGATGGTTATCAGGCCATCTTCTTTGAGTTGTTTCAACAATGCCAGGAAAGTATTGCGGCCCGGTGCACCAATAGGCCAGATCGCCTTAATCAGTCCGGCATGATTGACGCCATGTAGCGGCGCGTTAGCCTTCAGATAATCCAGTACAGTGTCAGCCTTAAAGCGTACAGGCTTTTTAAACTCCCTGTTTGTACCAGCTACGACCGCTTTTTTCGCCTTGCCTACGTCCTGCGCGGCTTTTGTACCGATTACCATCAGGCGTGCTTCCAGTTCCCGGATCTGCGCGTCCTTGTCTGCAATGATGCCTTTCAGTTCTGCGATCCTGGCGTCCATTTCTTCCACGGCCTCGCTAACCTCCCCATCGTACAGGAAACCGATAACCCCACGCCCGCAATTAAGCTCATTCACGACCTGAACAAAGACCTCCCATTTGGGCGTCTTCTGGCGCTTGAATACAGCCTTTATTTCATCGCTGGCGACACCTAACACCCCAGCCATATTACTATGAATGTGACCGCGCTTATCCCTGTATTTATCATCGGCCCGCTGTTGTAGCATTTTGATTAAATCATTCATCCTTTACCCCTTAATCAATCCAAAAACATTGGCATCATTCGCTATTGGTACGATAACAGGCGCTGTGCTGGCGGATAAGCGTAACAGGTGTGAATGTTGACGCATATCACAAAAACCCGGCGCTGGGCCGGGTCTTAGCAAGTTATATGATTACTGGTTATCGCTGTCAGAAAGCAGTCCAATCGATTTAAAGAATTTCATCACATCCTGATAGCGATACATAACTCCTTTCCCTGTTCCCAGCACATCAACCGGGGCCGGAAAGGGTGTGCCGTTTTCATCCCACTTCTTGCGCCAATTGTAAAACGTTCCCCGGCTGATTCCGCCTAACATCTGACAAATAGCGGGGCGGCTAAGAAGGATTATTTCATTTTTATCCATTGTTTAATCTCCCGTGTGTTTATTTTGCATAGATTAGTGCAAATGCCCTCTTGGCTTTACTTAGTTCGTATTCACGTTTTTCTATGCTTTCCATTAGTTCTTGTGCAGTGGCTGGCGCACCCGCTCTTATCAGCGCAATCTTAGTATCCATAGCGCACACTCTTTTGCGAGCCATATCGAAGATAATCTCCGCTCTATCGTGTTTCATAACATCCCCCTTTTAACATTCAATGCACATAACGAACATCATCACCATCAGCAAAATCACTTCCCAGCGTTTCATTCCGTACCCAATTTTAGTCCATTTACTATTCCATTCCTTGTTTCTGGCTCATTTATACCCTGGCGGTGCGGCGGGAAAACGTGACATAGGTCATGGTTTCGTTAATCGGTACAATTACGTCTGGTTTTTTCGAAAATGGATTGATTGCAGTTATAGTGCCAGCGGGGATTGTGAGAAAGGCCTGGGTAGGTTGCTAACTGCCTGGGCTTTTGTTTGGCGCGTGTACGTGAAATCTGAGGAATTGGCAGGTTAGTTGTGAGGGATTTTTCGCGTAGGAGCGGGAATGGTAAAGGCCTCGCGCGAAGGCGTATAAGTAAAATCAATAACTTAGGCTAAATGCCCTGAATCGGGGCGTTTAAATGTTCTGAATCGGAACGTTTGAAGGTCCGCCAGTCTATCCCCCTGGCGTGGGATTTGGTTAACGTCTGCGCGGTTGCAGCATTCCGCCGGGTCTTTGTGATTCACGCTGCATTAGGCGCATTGCTGTGTTTTCTATGGTCTGCTGCAACGCTTTTGAGTCTTCCTCGGTCCATCCGTTGTTAGCCTGGATGTTGTTTGTTACGTTTAGTGTGATACCACCACCGCCACCAATATTACGATTAGGGATAACTCTACCGCCCTCACCAGGAATCATGTACTGCTTCCCGCCATTGGTCTGGAATAGCTCCGGCTTACCGTGCTCACCAACCCTATAAAGATTGCCACCGTTAACCGCGCCGCCGTTGTAGCGCCCACCGCCGAACAAGCCAGTAATGCCAGCCATCAAAGCGCTAATAGCTGACATTGCGATCATCGGGGCCGTACCCATTGTCGCGGTGGCTGTCGCCGCTGCTGCCGGGACCATTGATGATGCGATTGATGCGCCTGTTGCCGCTGCTGTTGCCGCTTGTCCGCTCATAGCGCTGGCGCTGGCTGCTTCGCTTAAGATCATTTGTTTGACGTATTCAGCGCCCATCTCAGCGATACTTCCCACCACTTTTCCGAGAATGGTGGTCCCGATATTAGCGAAAGCGCTTTCCAGGTTCTGCGTACCATTAAGCAGGCCGACAACGGCATTTGTAGCGCCATCACTCAGGCCATCAGCCATGTCACCAATCAGGCCATTAATCCCGCCTTGCGCCCGGAATTGTTCCCACTGCGAGGCAAGTAATTCTTCTGCGTGCTGTTGTTTAAGCGCATTTAGCTTTTCCTCGTTAATCATCTGCTTGTTGAACAACTCATCGGCCTGTTGCATTTCCAGGGCGTGGCGTTGTTTGAGCGCATCAACGGGATTAAATTGCTCGTTAAGCTGTTTGGCTTTTTCTTCCAGTTCGATTTGATGCTCACGCGCGGCGTTTGTTTCGTAAATCAGGTGCGCAAGGTTTTTCATCTCACTAACCTGTTTTGCCGTTGCGTTAGCGCCCATTTCCTGAACGGCGTCCCACATTTCAGCCTCTTTGCTACCCTCAGCAAAGCCCTGGTTAAGTCGTTCCAGTTCTGCGCGTTTCCGTTTCAGCGCTTCTTCTGCCGGATCTTTCTGTGTGCGTTTCGGTTTATTGCCACCTCCACCGCCATTGTCTTTCAGCTTAATATCAGTAGTGGCCTGCTGTGTCGGTAGCGTTGACACAAAACCCGACGATTGATTGTCTGGCGCTGCGCCTAAGAAGTCGGTTTGTTTGGCTTGAGCGCGGAATAAATCAAGGCCTGGCACAAACGGCTCAAAGGCTGCGGCAAGTGTCCATAACTTATCAGCCAATGACGCAGAATCAGATTTCAGCGTTTTAAACCAGCCGGATAGCTCGCGGCAATAATCAGCCAGCGTTTTAATACCGCGACCGACCAGTTCAGTAACATGCAGCGTCTGGTCGATGGTTTCCAGTAACAGGCTAAAATTTGTTGATAGCTCTGTCATTGCCTGTTCCGTGGTTGTCGGCAGCTTGTTAAATTCTTTTTCGATTTCGCCTGATCCTTTCAGGATTGCATTTACTACATCCTCAGCCGTCAGTTTGCCATCCAACATGCGGCGACGTAGCTCACCCATTGAGATCCCCATCTGACTTGCTACGCGTCGCCATAGCTCCGGCATACCTTCAAGGATGCTGTTAAACTCTTCAGCACGGACGATACCACCGTTGATGGATTGACCTAACTGTCGCAAGGCGTTTGCGGCTTCCTCGGATGAGCTGCCACCAATACGCCCGATCTGCTGTAGTGTCTCTGTTAACTGTAAGATTTGGCCTCTGGTAGCGTTTGAATCAGACAGGGCTGAAGTAAGGCTCTCCCATAGCTTCGTGGTATCCTCAATCTTCATGCCAGTCCGCTTACTGATTTCCAGGATGCCGCTAAAATTAGCCTTAGCTTCAACCAGACTACCGGATAGCCGGGATACACGGGCGCGTAGTAGTTTTACGTTGTCCGCGATTTCAATAAAGCGTTTAGCCGCCATCATCAGCAGGCCAACGTTAACCGCCGCCGCCAGTTTGCTGATTGTCGTATTCAGTTTGTTGATCGAGTTGTCAGCGCGCTTTGCGCCGCGTTCAATGCGATCGAATGCGTCGTCAGCTTGTTTCCCTGCGGTTAATAGCTTCCCTGTGCGCGCATCAACCTCATAATAAATTCTACCTACGTTTGTGTTACTCATGTCCTGTTATCCGCGTTGTGCGGATACCTCCGATTGTTCTTTACTCTAATAATTCCACCATGAAACAGTTTATTGCCGCTTCAGTGGCTTCGTGTTTTGGTTTGCTTCAACCAATCACAAAAAACATCGCTTAATAGAATCAATGGCTTATAAAGCTGTATCAGCTATGCTTCTTTGTCTGGGCCACTGAAAACCCAGTTTTTCCAATGAAATCAATACTGATATACATCCATATCGTTTTTCACATAATGTACGTTATGCGCACTGCGGGAAACGTACTGAATTTATTTACTGGTCGCCGTTCAGTTCATGCAGAGTCTGTTCTGGCAATGAATCCAGCCAGTTTTCTGCATCCTCCCTGTAACACTCCTGGATGCAACGGTTTGTGAAGTTGATGAAAGCGGTCAGTGATTCTGCTTCGTAGTTCCTGTGCGCTCTTCTGGCCTGCTTACGTAGTTGTTTCGCTTCTGCCCGCTGGCCTTCGAGTATCTCCAGCCTGTCTGCAATATCTTGCTTCATGTTCAGCTCCTCGCGCGCACATAGTACTTGTCCGAAAATTAATCGCCCGTCCCATCATTAATATCGATTCCCACGCTGTGTAACTGGCTATGAATGTCTCTGCGAATGAGAATTAAACGCCTGATGAACTCCATTTCCTCCGCGCTCTGGTTGCTCGGCCCCGATTTCATGTCGATGATTTTATTGATAGTTCCAAGCGAATATTCAGCCCACAGACGAAGCGTTTGGCGCTTCATGGCCTGTTTGCTCAGTGGCGAATGTTTCAGGTCTAAGACATGTTCTGCGAGGGTCTTAGCGATGCCCTGCATGATGCGTAGTGCCAACATGATGATTTTCTCCGGACTTGTGCTAATATAGTTCCCGAACATTGTTTCGAGACTGCTTATCCTGTTTGTCTTGTCCGATTTGTTCATTGGTCACATTGTTAAGTCAGCCGGGGTAATTCCCGGCTTTCTTTTATCCGATCAGTACCGAATCCCTATCGCATTGAATACGCGTTTCCGTTGCTCAGCTTCAGGATCGGCGGCCATTTCTGGTTCTGGCTCCGGCATAGACGGGGCGGCATCAAAATGCTCAATTTCACGACCGAAATACGAGTTCAGGTCAATACCTGCCGAACTATCCACTCCATCAAAATAGCGACGCTGTTCCTCGGTGAGACAGCTACCCAGACGTTCCTCAACCTGCGCCATAAACTCAGCATCCGGTGAGAAGTACTCATCCGGAGTCGGAGCACCGCTCTGTTTGTGCATCTCCATTTTCTCTGCGTTCGTTTTCAGCCCGGCAATGCGTTTCTCCAGTCCGGCGGCTTTAATAGCGTCAGCAACGATTTGTGGGATCTGCGGTTTAATTATTTCGATAACTTCATTGCTGATTAATTTAAACTGGGCCATACGGATCGCTTTAATCTGCTTATTTAACAGTGCGCGTTCCCCTTCGTTGGCGGTTTTATCACGCTGTGCTACCAGTTCATCGCCTTTGTTTGTCAGTACATCAAATGCGTCCATTGTCTTTCCTCCTCCGATTATTTAAAAGTGCTTATTGACACACCGAAACGACGACTTAATTCAAAAAGGAGTCGCGCCTTTGCAGTGCCTTCCATGTCTTCCGGCATTTCAGACTGAAGTTTATCAGCTACTTCATCAACAAGTGGCCGAACCGTTTCCACGAACTTGTCCGCAATATAATCAGCAGAACGCATCACTTTTTCCTGGAATTCCTCACGGCGTTCCTGGGCGGCTGATTTAGGGGCTGTCGTGCGCTGAAAATAACTGTCTAATGAATGCATGGCATCTGCTCCTTTTACTTTGATTGATGTTATTTCTTTAATTGTGTTTGCTTTGATTTTCATGCTGCCTATTCCTTCAGAAATTGCGGTAGCTAGCTTTTTAAATCAATAGGTTATTTGATAATCTCAGTAGCTGTTTTCATTGGTGGCGAGCGCCTTTGTTTTTATAGAATTCCAAAATCTCAGATCGGATAAACTTAATTCTTGAGCCAATCGGACTGACCGGGACGGGCCAGCCTTTAATCTTGTTCATCCACCGGAATATTGTCCGACGGGTAACGCCGAATAAAGCTGCTACCTCGTTAACCGTCATTAATTCGCTATCATTCATGTTCTCACCTCAAAAAGTAGCGGTGAGGAAAATATGGAGAAAACCCTCACCGCGCCCTGAATGAAATTAAAGGCCAACATTACTGTTGATACTTATTATTATATTCCTCCTGTCCCTGTTTCACATCTTTTACCATATAGTGAAAGGGGATATTCTGTAATGTTTACAAAACTTTTAATTAGCAAAAAATAATTGCGCATCTCACGTAATGCAGGGATAATATTACTCAAGGGCTGGTTGCCCTTACTCAAAATGTGATCTATAACTACAACGATCTATTTCACTTCCCCGCTTTCTCCGGCGGGATTTTTTTGCCTGCAATCTGGCACCATTGCGCACTTTAAAATTAGATGCCATTTAAAAGCGATATAACGCGTTCTGCCAGGCTTAATTTTGGCTATCCACTTGGAAGGGTAAGCCTGTTTTGATTCGTCTGGCGTGGAATGGTGCGGCGGTAATATCAGATCTCAGCGTTCTGTGTGGTGGGATGAAATAGCCTGGCAGGATCTGTGTGATTTCATTGCCCCAAATTTGGATGAATAGTCCGATCTGGTCGTCCGGCGCAAATAAAAAGCGCCCACGGGCGTAGCAGGTGCTTTGACAAGACTTAGTATGGGATGTGCACGAATGATTATACCACCCTCAGAAAAACGTTTGCTTTTGCACTTAAATGGATAAGTGGTATTTCTTTGTCTTCATTGGTTTTAGCTCACCATAGGCTCATTTAGGTGCGCCCCTGTCGATAATTCGGTACATGTTCTCGGTATATCTCCCGTTAATCACCGTTCTGGTAACAACAATCACACCGTTTTCCTCCAGCAAGGCAATGGCCCGCTTCACTCCCTGGCGGCTTACACCGGATAGCTGCGCCAGCCTGTCAATGGATATGTTGTATTTGTCCGGCTGGCTTGTCAGGATCTGGAATACCGCTCGTGCTGTTTTCGTCATGGCAAAAACTCATTGAAATTGGATACCCTTAGAACGCTCTCAAACGCTCCGTAATGTGATGAGAATTTTACCTAAGCAAGTGTAGCTCTTTATTAGTTTTATGAGGCCGTAGGCCGATAGAAGGTGCGCTCTCTGAAGTTTCATTGTCTATCAGTGTTGGGCAATGCTGCCTTTACTATTGGCGTCAAGAAAATCACTGGTGTAGATTGGGTGAATAGTTTACTATTCAAACAAGGCACAACGGCCTTAGCAGATTGATGTCAGGAGATACCATGTCAAAAATAGTTACTTTGTTTGCGACTAAGCGAGAAGGGAAATCCCTTTCTGTGCGCACTCGTAAGCCAAAAGCTATGACTGGCTTGCGTAAAACAAATCGTCTGACGCATCTTGACGCGTTAGCGTATCGACTAGGATACCAGTTGGTGCGCGGTAAAAGTGTCATGTTTCGCTACACTGCTACTCTCGATCACGAAGAAAACAAAGTGATGAATGCGGCCTCGCCTATGGCTGTACCACGAGTAAAAAAAATGACGTTCACACAAGCGTGTGATTTATCAAAAGATTTATTCGATTCACGAGAAGAACGCTTAAAGAGTGTAAGCTTTGATGGTCCAGAATGAATTTATTGGTAAGGTCTACAGTGATAATAAGTTTAAAACAAACGATGAATTAAAGAGCTTTAAGGATTCGTTTATTTATCATTGGAGATATGGACATCATCCTGATTTTGGAAAGGATACTCTTTTCCATAAACCCCCGTGTGTATATCCTATCCATTTACGTAAAGTCCATGTAAATATTGGTCTTTATACCAATCAGTACGGCTATAGCGGGACAGAACAATGCTGGGATGACTGGTCTACTGGTCGTTATGGTCCCGGTGGTTTCGAAAAAGTTACCCCTACATCTGATGCTTATCTTATATACGCTGTATGTAAAAATAGAAATGCTGGCGTGTTAGACTTCTGGTTTCCTCCCGCACACAAAAAAGCTGAGTTCGAATCCTCTGTACAGTTTGTGGCTGAGATGGCTGATAAGTTTTATGAGCTTATCAAGGTGGACCCGATGCCGCGCGATCAGAATCCTTGGCATACGGGGTATATAGTTAAAAAACCAGCCTGATCCACTCAATACTGATTGTTTTTGGCCTTGTATGGTGTGGTCTGATTTGAGGCAAAATTATTTAATCCCTTAAAAAACTAACTTCAAAAGACTAAAACCAGGGGATGGTCCCTCTCGCTACGCTCTAGGTACCATCCCTGTCGGGATGGGTTTATTTTAATATTGAAATTGATTGTTTACATTAACGACGTCGCGAAAGTTTTGCTCAACTATCATTCAAATATCGCATAAAAAATATTCGATTTGGTTGGTGTGTACTGACATTTTTATCAATTTACTTTCATTCGAAAACAATAGGTTAAATATTAATCATCGTCCTGTAACCCGCATGAATTCACCGAGGATATTTTGGATCAGTTGGTCAAAATTTTTAAGTGTATGATTTCATGGTTATTTATTTCCCTGTATTTTGCTTTCATTCGAAAGAGAAAGCGAAGAATCACCAATTTATTGATTTAAATCATTGACATTGCATATTTGTGACGGTTGTCACGGTTATTTTTGAACGTTTCAACCATCGCTATTGGATATTGAAACGGTGGTTTAATAAATATAAACAGCCTGACGAATCCGGCCTTATAGTTCACGGTTCCAGCGGATTACCGTCACCAGCCAGTATTGAATCAATGGCGTCGGCGTAGTCCTGCATCATTGCCCGCCGTTGTTTCAGGTAGGCCGCCTGGTTATAAACTCCCCTGATTCCCTTTGGAACGTGGGCCAGTTGGATTTCGATCCAGTCTGGTGAGTACCTGCCGGACTCATTAAGCGCCGTTGAAAAGGTGGTCCGCCAGCCATGACCAGTGGCAATGGATTTATAGCCGATCCTCTCAAGCGCCTTCAGTATCGCGCTGGCTGACAAGGGTTTATCCATGAATCGGCCCGGAAAGACGAAAGCACTGTATCCGCTGCGGGTAAACTGGTCCTCAAGTAAGGTGATGGCCTGCCGGGATAACGGGACTACATGCGGGCGGCGGGCCTTCATGACTTCAGCTGGCAATGTGATTGTTGCCGACTCCAGATCCACCCATTCCCAGCGCATTAAACGCAGTTCTGCCGTTCTTAAAGCTGTAAGGATGAGCAAACGTATTGCCGTTTGAATCTGGACGCTCCCGGCTCTCTCAAGGGCTTTGTAGAATGCCGGAATTTCACTAATCTGTATCCATGCGTTATGGCCTGGGCGTCGGGCTTTCAGTGCCGTGTCCAGATCTGCTACCGGATTACGGCTAACCAGTTCGGTGATGACGGCAAATTTAAAGATCTCACCGATGCGCTGGCGTAACTTACGGGCCTGCTCCGGTGCGGTGCGCTCTTTCTTCTGGAGTAATGCCAGCACGTCACGGGCCGTTATATCAACGATTGAACGCTTGCCCAGCACGGGGTAAACATCCTTTTCTAGTGCCGTTCTAACCTGTTTCGTGTAGGACTCTGACCACCCGCCAACCCTAGTAGCCAGCCAGTTCTCCGCCACAGTCTTAAAACCTGCCGCCATGTTGAGCGCATCAATGGCTTTCTCTTTACGGGCTTGTTCCACCGGATTAATTCCATTGGCAATAAGAGATCGGCTCTCTGTGGCGCGTCTGCGTGCTTCTTTGAGTGTGATTAGCGGGTAAACACCAATAGCCTGCAAAAACTCTCGTTTATTCAACCAATACCTGAATCGCCAGTATTTGCTGCCGTTGGGATGCACCAGCAAAAACAGTCCTAGCGTCAGTGAATCGGTGAGTTTATAGGGCTTGTCTTTTGGCTGCGCGGCTGCGATGGCCTTTGCTGTGAGTGGTGTCTTGCTCAAACCGGATACCTCGACGTAACGACTGGATAAACCCGATCATGTATCCGGCGCGTTCGGTTGCGTTCGGCATGATGAATAACGGGCGTATTGAGTTGAATACCTTACAGGACAAGGGCTGACGATGGAACGGAATTGTTCGAATGCTGGAAGAAATGTCACTCATCACTTCTTCCTGAGGGAACGACTTATGAAACTAAAGACCACATTGTTCGGCAATGTATATCAGTTTAAGGATGTAAAAGAGGTGCTGGCTAAAGCCAACGAACTGCGTTCGGGGGATGTGCTGGCAGGCGTTGCAGCGGCAAGTTCACAGGAGCGCGTGGCGGCAAAGCAGGTGTTGTCGGAAATGACCGTAGCGGACATCCGCAATAATCCGGTGATTGCCTATGAAGATGACTGCGTGACGCGGCTGATTCAGGACGATGTTAACGAAACGGCCTACAACCAGATTAAAAACTGGAGCATCAGCGAACTGCGTGAATACGTCCTGAGCGACGAAACCAGCGTTGACGACATTGCCTTTACCCGCAAAGGGCTGACCTCGGAAGTGGTCGCGGCGGTGGCGAAGATCAGTTCTAACGCGGACCTGATCTACGGCGCGAAGAAAATGCCGGTGATCAAAAAGGCCAATACCACCATCGGTATTCCGGGCACCTTTAGCGCCCGCTTGCAGCCAAACGATACCCGTGACGATGTGCAAAGTATCGCCGCGCAAATCTACGAAGGGCTTTCCTTCGGGGTGGGCGATGCGGTGATCGGCGTTAACCCGGTGACGGACGACGTGGAAAACTTAAGCCGCGTGTTGGATACCATCTATGGCGTGATCGACAAATTCAACATCCCAACTCAGGGCTGCGTACTGGCGCACGTCACCACCCAGATCGAAGCGATTCGTCGCGGCGCACCGGGCGGGCTGATTTTCCAGAGTATTTGCGGCAGCGAAAAAGGGCTGAAAGAGTTTGGCGTGGAGCTGGCGATGCTCGACGAAGCGCGCGCAGTGGGTGCAGAGTTTAACCGTATCGCTGGGGAAAACTGCCTCTACTTCGAAACCGGACAAGGTTCGGCGCTGTCTGCTGGCGCTAACTTCGGCGCTGACCAGGTGACGATGGAAGCGCGTAACTATGGGCTGGCGCGTCATTACGATCCGTTTATCGTCAACACCGTGGTCGGTTTTATTGGGCCGGAGTATCTCTACAACGACCGCCAGATTATCCGCGCGGGCTTAGAAGATCACTTTATGGGCAAGCTGAGCGGCATCTCTATGGGCTGTGACTGCTGCTACACCAACCACGCTGACGCTGACCAGAACCTCAACGAAAACCTGATGATCCTGCTCGCCACCGCAGGCTGCAACTACATCATGGGGATGCCGCTGGGTGATGACATCATGCTCAACTATCAGACCACCGCATTCCACGACACTGCCACTGTGCGTCAGTTACTCAACCTGCGCCCGTCACCGGAGTTTGAACGCTGGCTGGAAAGCATGGGCATTATGGCAAACGGTCGCCTGACCAAACGGGCGGGCGATCCGTCACTGTTCTTCTGATGACGCGGAGATAACACATCATGGATCAAAAACAGATTGAAGAAATTGTACGCAGCGTGATGGCGTCAATGGGACAAGCGGCCCCCGCGCCGTCAGAAGCAAAGTGCGCCACCACCACCTGTGCGGCACCGGTGACCTCGGAAAGCTGCGCGCTGGATTTAGGCTCTGCGGAAGCAAAAGCGTGGATTGGTGTTGAAAACCCGCATCGCGCAGACGTATTAACAGAACTGCGTCGCAGCACCGTGGCCCGCGTTTGTACCGGTCGTGCCGGTCCGCGTCCGCGTACCCAGGCGTTGCTGCGTTTCCTGGCCGATCACTCTCGTTCGAAAGATACTGTACTGAAAGAAGTGCCGGAAGAGTGGGTGAAAGCGCAGGGCTTGCTGGAAGTCCGCTCCGAAATCAGCGACAAAAATCTCTACCTGACTCGCCCGGATATGGGCCGCCGCCTGTGTGCAGAAGCTGTTGAAGCGCTGAAAGCACAGTGTGTTGCTAATCCGGACGTGCAGGTCGTTATTTCTGATGGCCTGTCAACTGATGCGATCACCGTGAACTACGAAGAGATCCTGCCGCCGCTGATGGCGGGCCTGAAACAGGCCGGGCTGAAAGTTGGTACGCCATTCTTTGTTCGTTATGGTCGCGTGAAGATTGAAGATCAGATCGGTGAGATCCTCGGTGCGAAAGTGGTGATCCTGCTGGTGGGCGAACGTCCGGGGTTGGGGCAGTCAGAAAGCCTCTCCTGCTACGCCGTTTACTCGCCGCGTATGGCGACCACCGTTGAGGCCGATCGCACCTGTATCTCTAACATTCACCAGGGCGGCACGCCGCCGGTTGAAGCCGCAGCCGTCATTGTGGATTTGGCGAAACGTATGCTGGAGCAGAAAGCATCCGGCATCAACATGACCCGATAAGGAGGCATCATGCCAGCTTTAGATTTGATTCGACCGTCGGTAACCGCCATGCGGGTGATTGCCTCCGTTAACGCCGAATTTGCACGTGAACTGAAATTGCCGCCGCATATTCGTAGCCTCGGGCTGATTTCTGCTGATTCAGATGACGTCACCTACATTGCGGCTGACGAAGCGACCAAGCAGGCGATGGTGGAAGTGGTGTATGGCCGCTCGCTGTGTGCGGGAGCCGCACACGGCCCGTCACCGACTGCCGGTGAAGTGCTGATTATGCTGGGTGGGCCAAACCCGGCGGAAGTGCGTGCTGGTCTGGATGCGATGGTTGCGCATATTGAAAATGGCGCTGCTTTCCAGTGGGCTAATGACGCAGAAAATACAGCCTTCCTGGCACATGTCGTTTCGCGTACCGGTTCTTATCTCTCATCAACCGCCGGGATCACGCTTGGCGATCCGATGGCGTATCTGGTGGCACCGCCGCTGGAAGCGACCTACGGCATTGATGCAGCGTTGAAATCTGCCGACGTGCAGCTGGTGACCTATGTCCCGCC
>OJKQ01001040.1_pt1 | contig 14258 bp, 7 predicted proteins | sample 1596641 | NCBI WGS metagenome assembly OJKQ01 (sample SAMEA4350167, study PRJEB24818) | metagenome | biome: human; feature: gut; material: faeces | place: Denmark | collected 2013-09 | reverse complement strand
CTCTACTGTAATGCTTACCCCGCCAAAAGGCGAATGGGCAGCAATAATGCGACCATTATGTGCTTCAACAATGTTCAGGCAAATCGCCAGCCCCAGCCCGGAACCGCCGCTGGCTCGGTTGCGGGAGCCTTCGGTGCGATAAAAACGTTCAAACAATTTTTGTAGCTGATCGTCACTGACGCCCGGCGCGCTGTCGGCAAAGGTCAGGCGCACCGTTTTGTCGTGCTGCTCGGCAGAGATTTTCAGGCTACCGCCGCTGTCAGTGTAGCGCAGGCTGTTTTCCAGTAAGTTATTGAATAACTGCATTAAACGGTCGCGATCGCCAAATACGGTAATACTGTCTGGCAGGGAAAATTGCAGTTTCAGGCCACGGCTGGCGAATCGTTCGCGAAATGCGCCGCCCGCCACTTCCAGCAGTGGGATCAAATCTACCGGTGCTTTTTGATAGGCGAGAGCGCCTTCATCAGACATCGACAACTGATGGAGATCGTCAACCAGTTTGGTCAGTGTACCGACCTCCGCCTGTAAAGACGCCACCGTCTCCGGCGTGAATTTACGCACGCCATCCTGAATAGCTTCCAGTTCGCCGCGCAGTACCGCTAAAGGCGTGCGCAGCTCGTGGGAGATATCGGCCATAAAATCGCGGCGCATCTGTTGGTTTTTCTCCAGCGTGCTGGCGAGCTGGTTGAAGTCTTGCGCCAGTTTGCCCAATTCATCTTCACTGGTGGGCGTCACGCGAGTAGTGAAATCGCCCGCTGCCAGTTTGTGTGTACCGTCCACCAGTCGTTTGACCGGAGCCAGCAAACCGCGCGCCAGTGGGAATGTCGCCAGCGCCGCTAACAAGGTAGATAAAGCGACAATCAGCCAACTGGTTTGCCTCTGTTGTCTGTCAAAATTGATATCGGTATTGCGGGTCAGTCGTTCAACAGGGGAGGCGATCACCGCACCCACTTCCGCCCCATTGACCATAATGGGCCGCCGTGTGCCGTCTGGTGGAATCGGTGCTCGCGGGCCAACCAGCACTTTGTTGTTTTGATCAACCACCCAGAATTGCGTGCGCCAGCCGTGTGGCGGCATACCGGGGCCGGGCTTATCTTCGTTGTTATCATGCTCCAGCGAACGTAGGATCTGAAATACAAAGCGATCGTTATTACGCAGGAAGCGCCAGTTCCCGTGCTGGGCGTACTGCTCACCAAGCGCATCGCCGAGCATTTGCAGCCGTTGTTCATTACCATGCTTGATGTAATCAATAAAGCCACGCTCAAAACTGATACGCACCGCCCAGTGCATACTGATCAGCAAGACAATGCAGGTGGCGAAAATCGCCAGAAACAGTTTGCCGGTAATACCGGGTCGCCAGAACTTCATTGCGCGCTCCTTTTTCGCCGCGAAATAGCGACATTTTGATGCGTATCGTTCGGCACTCTGGCAAAGATGAACGCCGGAAGGGCGATGATAAACGCCATGCTAAGCCAGGTGTACATAAAGACGGTTTGTGTGGTGCCGCTGTCGACGCTGACATGCTGTGAACCAAAAAGTCCCAGCAACAGCCCGGCGATAGTGACGCCGATACTCATCGACAATTGCATAATCATCGACAGCAGGCTGTTTCCGCTGCTCGCCAGATTGTCCGGGAGATCTTTCAGCGTCAGGGTGTTCATAGAGGAGAAACGCGTCGAGTTGACCATCCCTTGTAAAAACAGGACGAACGGCAAAACGTAGTACCAGCCCAGCAGAGCGGTAGTCATAAACAGCAGGGTGACCAGCGACAGGCCCAGCGTGGTCGCCACCAGTACCCGACGGTAGCCAAAGCGATTCACCACCTGCACTACAATTCGCTTCATTCCCATGCTGCCGAGCACCATCGGGATCATCATCAGTCCGGCATGGAACGGCGAGAAACCGAGGCCAATCTGTAAGAAAACCGGTGTCATAAAGGGCAACATGCCGCTACCGATACGTCCGGCAAAACTCCCCGCCAGACCCAGCGAAAAGGTACGAGTACGGAACAGTTTCAGACTGAACAGGGCGCGGTTGTTATTTCTGGCGTGCAGCAGATAAAGCACCAGTGCCACCACGCCAACTGCGACCAGGCCAGCAATCGCCAGCGGCGATAAACCTGTACCTTTACTGCCGTCCAGCGCCAGGGTTAATACCGCCATGCCAACCGCCAGCAATAAAAAGCCGGAGAGATCAAAGCGCCGCGTCTGCATGGTGTAGTTCGGCATTAACATCAGTGTGGCGATCGCACCGATAATCCCCACCGGAATGTTGATCAAAAAGATCCAGTGCCAGGAGGCGTACTCCACCAGCAGGCCGCCGAGCGCCGGACCGAGCAGCGGCCCGACCTGACCGGGTAACGTGACAAAGGTCATCGCCGCCATATATTGCTCGCGCGGTACGATTTTCATCACCGTCAACCTGCCGACCGGCACCATCATCGCACCGCCAACGCCCTGTAACGCGCGTGCCAGCAACAGTTCGTTCAGCGTGCCGGAAAGTGCGCAAAATAGTGAACCGAGAGTAAACAGCACGATGGCGGTAAAGAAAATATTGCGCACGCCGACTTTGTCCGCCAGCCAGCCGCTGGCGGGCAGCATCACCGCCACGGTCAGCACATAAGAGACAATGACCATGTGCATATGCAACGGACTTTCCCCGAGGCTTTGCGCCATTGAGGGAAGGGCGGTGTTTACGATGGTGGTGTCCAGCGACTGCATAAAGAAGCCGAAAGCCACAATCCACAATTGCCAGCGGGTGCTGTCGGGAAGATCTGTCATTTACTCGGTTACCGCTTGTTTAGGTTTACGCGAAAAACGCAGCCGCAGACGGTCGAAAAAGAGATACACCACCGGCGTGGTATACAGCGTCAGAAGCTGGCTCATGACCAGACCGCCGACAATGGTGATCCCCAATGGTTGCCGCAACTCCGAGCCGTCACCGCCCGACAATACCAGCGGCAGCGCACCAAACAGCGCCGCCAGGGTAGTCATCATAATCGGGCGAAAACGCAGCAGACAGGCCTGGAAAATAGCTTCCTGCGGCGTGAGGTTACCGTGCCGTTGGGCTTCAAGCGCAAAATCGACCATCATAATGGCGTTTTTCTTCACGATGCCGATTAATAGCATGATCCCTATCAGGGCGATTAGGCTGAACGGGGCATTGAACAGCTCCAGCGCCAACAGCGCTCCAACGCCCGCCGAGGGCAGGGTGGAGAGAATCGTCAGCGGATGTACGTAACTCTCGTAAAGGATACCCAGCACGATATACACCGTGGCGATGGCGGCGATAATCAGGATCACCTGCGAGTTCATCGTCTCCTGGAACACCTGCGCCGTGCCGGCAAAACTACCGCGCACCGTCGAAGGCACACCAAGCTGGGTCATTGCGCGATCGATCGCCGCACTGGCGTCCGAGAGCGATTTCCCGGTCGGCAGGTTGAACGAGATGGTCGAGGCCGCCGATAATCCCTGATGATTCACCGATAGTGGGGCATTCGCCGGTTGCCATTTAGCGAAATACGACAGCGGGATCGCTTTTCCTTCGTTATTGATAACGAACATTTTTTCCAGCGCACTGATGTCCTGGGTATAGCGCGGATCCACTTCCATCACCACTTTATACTGGTTCATCGGCTGGTAAATGGTCGAGATTTGCCGCTGACCGAAGGCGTTATTTAACAGGCTGTTGGCGGCCTGCACGTCGATTCCCAGCCGTGCCATGGTGTCGCGGTCGTAAACCAGATTCATTTCCGCGCCGTTATCCTGCTGGTCGGAGTTCACGTCCGCCAGTTCCGGCAATGTCGCCAGTTTTTTGCGGATTTTCGGCTCCCATTCGCGCAGTGCCGCCAGGTCGTCGGATAACAACGTGTACTGATAGCTGGCGTTCGACTGACGTCCGCCAACGCGAATATCCTGCACTGCCATCAGGAACAGATTCGCCCCCGGTTCTTTCGCCAGCTTCACCCGCAAACGGTCGATAATTTGCTGCGCCGTTTCGCTGCGTTCGTCGCGTGGCTTGAGGGTGATAAACATCATCCCGCTGTTCACTCGCGAACCGCCGGTAAAGCCGGTGACATTATCCACCGCCGGATCGTCACGGATAATTTTCATGAAATCCTGCAACTTACCGCGCATCGCCTGAAACGAAATACTCTGATCCGCCTGTATCCCGCCCATCAACACGCCGGTGTCCTGCTCCGGAAAGAAGGTTTTCGGGATCGAGATATACAGCCAGATATTCAGCGCAATGGTGCCAAGCAGCACCACACCCCCCAGCCGGGTATGATTGAGCACCCATTTCAGCGACTTGCCGTCGCCTTGTTGCAGAGCAACCAACATGCGACCAAAACCACGCAGTCGCTTTTGCTCGCGCGGCTTGCTGGCTTTTAGCATCCAGCCGCACATCATTGGCGTTAGCGTCAGGGAAACCAGCAACGAAATACCAATGGCGACAGAAAGCGTCACGGCAAACTCGCGTAACAGGCGGCCCGGCAATCCGCCCATCAACAGCAGCGGCAGGAACACCGCCACCAGTGACAGACTCATTGATAGCACCGTAAAGCCGACTTCACGGGTGCCTTGCAGTGCGGCCTGTAGCGGTTTCATCCCCGCTTCCAGATGACGGGCAATGTTTTCCAGCACCACGATGGCGTCATCCACCACAAAGCCAGTGGCGATGGTGAGCGCCATTAACGAAATATTATTGAGACTGAAACCACACAGGTACATCGCCGCAAACGTACCAATCAGCGAAACCGGCACCGCAACGGCGGGAATAATGGTGGCGCGACCCGAACGCAGGAATAAAAACACCACCAGAATCACCAGCGCCACCGAGATAATCAGCGTCTGCTCAACCTCTTCCAGCGACGCGCGGATAGTAGGGGAGCGATCCTGGGCAATTTGCAGATCAATCGCCGCCGGAATGGTCTCCTGCAACTCCGGTAATTTTGCTCGGATGCTGTCTACCGTCTGGATAATATTGGCTTCCGGCAGCTTGCGGATCATCAGCAAAATGGCCGGTTTGGCGTTGGTCATCCCGGCGTTACGTACATCTTGTACAGAGTCGGTCACCGTCGCCACATCGCCCAGACGAACCGCTCCGCCGTTGTTGTAATGAATAATCAGCGGCTGATATTCAGCGGCAGTTTTCAGTTCGTCATTGGTCTGGATCTGCCAGCGGTGGGTGCCATCTTCCAGTGCGCCCTGCGGTTTACGCACGTTGGCATTGCTGATGGCAGTGCGTACGTCGTCCAGCGAGACGCCCTGATTAAACAGCGCCTGCGGATTCAGCCCGACGCGTACGGCGGGCAGCGAGCTGCCGCCAACATCGACATCACCGACACCGTCGATTTGCGAAATCGTCGGAGCCAGCTGCGTCGAGGCGAAATCGTACAGTTCACCCTGCGAATAAGTATCGGATGTCAGCGTGAGGATCATAATTGGCGCATCCGACGGGTTCGCTTTGCGATAGGTCGGACGGCTGGGCATCCCGCTGGGTAGCAGACTTTGCGCGGCGTTGATCGCCGCCTGCACATCGCGCGCTGCGCCGTTGATATCCCGGTCAAAATCAAACTGCAAAATAATGCGCGTGCTGCCGAGCGAACTGCTGGAGGTCATTTCGCTGACTCCGGCAATGCGCCCAAGTGAGCGCTCCAGCGGCGTGGCAACGGAAGACGCCATTGTTTCTGGTGACGCACCGGGCAGCGAGGCGCTGACCATGATCACCGGAAAATCGACCTGCGGCAGCGGGGCGACTGGCAGCATACGGAAACCCAGTATGCCGCACAGGGTAATGGCGACCGACAGTAAAATCGTCGCCACCGGGCGGTAAATGAAGAGGGCAAAAAACTTCACTTACGCCTCCTCTTCATGACGGGCAAAGCGGCTTTTGGTCCACAATGCCAGGCGGTCGAATAGCAGATAAATCACCGGCGTGGTAAACAGCGTCAGCACCTGGCTGACAATCAGACCGCCGACCATGCCGATACCTAACGGACGACGCAGTTCCGCGCCGACCCCGGTACTCAACATCAGCGGCAGCGCACCAAGCAGAGCCGCCAGAGTGGTCATCAGGATCGGACGAAAACGCAACAGACAAGCCTGGTAAATAGCTTCGCGCGGCGACATGCCTTGCTCGCGCTCAGCAGCCAGCGCGAAGTCGATCATCATGATGGCGTTCTTCTTCACGATACCGATCAGCAAAATAATGCCGATAATGGCAATCACATCCAGTTCGCTACCGGCAATCATTAACGCCAGCAGCGCGCCGACCCCTGCGGTGGGTAGCGTCGAGAGAATGGTGATCGGGTGAATAAAGCTCTCGTACAGAATGCCGAGCACGATATACATCGCCACCACCGCCGCGACAATCAGCCAGACCGTGCTGCCCAGCGCCGACTGGAAGGCGAGGGTGCTGCCCTGGAACTGCGTGGTGATATCCACCGGCAGATTCAGCGTCTTTTCGGTGTCCATAATCGCTTGCACCGCATCGCCCAGCGAATAGTTATCCGGCACGTTAAAGGAGATGGTCGTTACCGGGAACTGATCCAGATGGTTGATGGAAAGCGGCGCAAAACGCTGCTCAATTTTGGCAATTGAGCTTAGCGGCACCACGCCGCCGTCGCTGCTGGTCAGGCGAATAGTATCCAGCGCCGCAAGCCCAGGAGTATTTTCGGTGTTGTGCTCCAGCACCACGCGATACTGGTTGGCCTGAGTATAAATAGTGGAAATCAGTCGCTGACCAAACGCGTTGTAAAGGGCGTTATCGACGTCCGCCATGCTGATCCCCAGACGGCTGGCGCTGTCGCGATCAACATTGACATACGCCACCAGCCCTTTGTCCTGCCAGTCGCTGGAGACATCAGAAAGCTGTGGCAGCTGCTGGAGTTTTTCCATCAACTGTGGCACCCAGGTACTGAGCGCATCCAGTGACGTGGCCTGCAAGGTAAACTGGTACTGGGTGCGGCTGACCTGAGTATCAATAGTCAGGTCCTGCGTTGGTTGCAGGAAGAGATCGACGCCCGGCACTTTATCTACCGCCGTTTGCAGACGGGCGATGACTTTTTGCACCCGGTCATCTCGTTCATCCAGTGGTTTGAGATTGATCTGTAAACGTGCACTGTTCAGCGACGGGTTAGTGCCATCAACGCCAACAAATGAGGTCAAACTTTGCACTGCCGGATCCTGCAAAATCACGTCCGCGACCTGGCGTTGCCGCTGGGCCATATTGGCAAAGGAGCTGGATTGCGGTGCCTGCAAAGTGCCCTGAATAATGCCGTTGTCCTGCACCGGGAAGAAACCTTTCGGAATGAACACCCACAGCAGCACGCTAAGCAGCAGCGTGCTGAGCGCCACGCTTAAGGTCAGCCACGGATGATTCAGCACTTTCGCCAGTCCACGACCATAGGCGGCGATTATCCTGTCGAACATTTTCTCCGAGGCACGGGAGAAGCGGTTCTGTTTACGCAGTGACTCCTGGCTGAGCATCCGTGCGCACATCATCGGCGTCAGGGTCAGCGACACCACGGCTGAGATCAAAATCGCGACTGCCAGAGTAATGGCAAATTCGCGGAACAGTCGCCCGACGATATCGCCCATAAATAGCAGTGGGATCAACACTGCAATCAGTGAGAAGGTCAGCGAGATAATGGTAAAGCCGATTTCACCCGCGCCTTTGAGCGCCGCCGCCAGCGGTTTTTCGCCTTTTTCGATATAGCGGGAAATGTTTTCGATCACCACGATGGCGTCATCGACCACAAATCCGGTGGCGATAGTTAACGCCATCAGCGTCAGGTTATTGATTGAAAAATCGAGAAACACCATGACCGCGAAGGTGCCGATTAACGACAGCGGCACGGCGACGCCGGGAATGATGGTCGCCGGAATATTGCGCAAAAACAGGTAGATAATCATGACTACCAGCGCGATAGCCATCATCAATTCAAACTGAGTATCATCGACGGATGCGCGAATATTGGTGGTACGGTCAGAAAGTACCGTCACCTTCACCGATTTCGGCAGACTCTCGGTGAGCTGTGGCAGCATCTGCCGGATGCTGTCGGCGGTGGAGATAATGTTAGCACCTGGCTGGCGCTGAACATTCATCACAATGGCCTGTTCTTTGTTCGCCCACGCGCCGAGCCAGCTGTTTTCTGCTCCTTGCTCTACGGTTGCGACATCGCCCAGACGAATCGGCGCGCCGTTCTGGTAGGCAATAATTAGCTGGCGATACTCTTCGGCGGATTGCATCTGGTCGTTCGCGGAAAGGGTGACCGCGCGGGAAGGGTCGTCGAGGCTACCTTTTGCCGAGTTAACGTTAGCGCCGGTAATGGCGGTGCGCACGGTTTCGCTGGTCAGGCCGAGGGCGGCAATCGCCTGAGCGTTAAGTTTGACGCGAACAGCCGGACGCTGACCGCCGGAAAGTGTCACCAGGCCGACGCCGGAAATCTGCGAGATTTTCTGCGCGACGCGGGTTTCCACCATATCTTCCACTTGCGTCATCGGCATGGCGGTTGAGGTGACAGCGAGCGTCATGATCGGCGGATCTGCCGGGTTCACTTTGCTGTAAACCGGCGGGTTAGGCAGATCGCTCGGCAACAAGTTGGTCGCAGCGTTAATCGCGGCCTGCACTTCCTGCTCGGCGACATCGAGCGGTAATGTTAGCTGGAACTGTAAGGTGATAACTGACGCACCGCCGGAACTTTGCGACGACATCTGTTTCAGGCCAGACATCTGCCCAAACTGGCGTTCAAGCGGCGCGGTAACGGCAGAGGTCATGACATCCGGGCTCGCACCTGGGTAGAGGGTGACCACCTGAATGGTCGGATAGTCCACTTCCGGCAGCGCCGAAACGGGCAGGGCTCGATAACCGATAATCCCGGCGAGTAAGATCGCCACCATCAGCAGCGTGGTGGCGACAGGACGCATAATAAACAGGCGCGACGGGCCGCCTGTGCTGCTCGGGGGTAACACCTGCATCAGGAGCGTGCTCCTTTTTTCGCGTATTCGCGGCTGGTGGCTTTCTCTTCCGAAGTGGTGGCGCTCTGGGCTTCCACCACTTCCACTTTCGCCCCTTCGGTCAGGCGATCAATTCCGTCCGTCACTACGCGGTCGCCCGCAGAAATACCTGCGCGGATCACCACTTTCTGACTGTCCTGAATGCCCGGTGTCACCAGATGTTTGCTGACTTTGTTTTCGCTATTCAGTACCCAGACAAAATGGCCTTCGTTGCCCATTTGCAGGGCGGCGGTGGGGATCACCACGGCGTTTTGTTCGGTGTCGACTAACATGCGCGCGTTAACAAACTGATTGGGAAACAGCGCATCATCCTGATTATTAAAGCGAGCTTTCACTTTAATCGTACCGGTAGTGGCATCGATTTGGTTATCGAGGCTTAACAGCGTGCCTTCGCTTAATTTCTTCGAGTTGGTGCGATCCCAGGCTTCTACCACCAGCGGTTTCCCGGCTTTTTGCGCCTGCACGACGGTAGCGATATCGCTTTCCGGCAGGGTAAAGAGCAAATCGATAGGATGCGTCTGGGTGATCACCACAATCCCGGTGGTATCACCACTGGAGATTTGGTTACCAACATCAACCTGCTTGAGACCAACGCGACCATCGACTGGTGCGGTGATGCGGCTCCAGTCGAGTTGCAGCTGTGCGTTGGCGACGCTTGCTTCATCAGCCTTAATGGTGCCTTCGGTTTCACTGACCAGCGCCTGTTGGGCATCCAGCTCCTGGCGGGAGACAAGATTGGTTTTTGCCAGTTGTTGATAACGCGCCAGGTCACGGCGGGCGTTGGCAAGCGTGGCTTTATCTTTTGCCAGTTGGCCCTGGGCTTGTGCTAATGCAACTTTGAACTGGCTGGGGTCAATTTCTGCCAGTAAATCGCCTGCTTTGACCTGCTGGCCTTCCAGGAAATGCAACGCCATCAGTTGACCGTCCACGCGGCTGCGCACCGTAACAGTATTAGCGGCGGTAATGGTGCCAAGCCCGGTGAGGTAACGCGGAACAGCCTGTTCTACGGCGGTCGCCGCCTGAACCGGGGCTAATGGGCCGGAACGCATACCACGGCGACCACCCGCTGGCGATTGCTGCGCTTGTTTCGTCGCCCCTGGGGCTGCACTCCGGGAGTCATGACGGCCTTGCCAGAACCAGAATGCGGCGATGGCGGCGATAACCACCACGATTACGATTACCCAACGGGATTTATAACTGCCTTTCATCGTTAAGAGTTTCTCTTCCTGAAACGTTTCGCGGAATGATACTAGTGTAGCCAGCCAATCAGGGAGAAAAATGGAGGAATTATGAAACACTATCGGGAATCGTCTGAATGGCGGGCACATTTGCGAGCACGCATCCAGTAATAACACAGGAAACTATTTTATCTACGCGTTAGCGATAGACTGCATTCAGGGCAAAAGGAGGTAGGCCGACGATTTCAGCGGGACGCTGAAACGGGAAAGCCCCTCCCGAGGAAGGGGCCTTAAATAAGGAAAGGGTCATGATGAAGCTACTCATCATCGTGGTGCTCTTAGTGATTAGCTACCCTGCATACTAAGACTACCAGGGCGGGGGAAACCCCGCTCTACCCTCACTCCTGAAATTATGCCTTCACGATAAGATTGTCAATCCGCAGGCTTTGTAGTCTGCGATCCTGCCAGCAAATATTCTTTGCGAGTCGTTACGGAATAATCACTGAGGAAACTATTTTGTTCACGCGTTAGCGATAGACTGCATTCAGGGCGAAAGGAGGTAAGCCGACGATTTCAGCGGGACGCTGAAACGGGAAACCCTCTCCCGGAGAAGAGGGCTTTTAATAAGGAAAGGGTTATGATGAAGCACGTCATCATACTGGTGATACTCTTAGTGATTAGCTTCCAGGCTTACTAAGAACACCAGGGGGAGGGGGAAACCTCTCCCTAACCCTCACTCCTGAAATTATGTCACTCCGCCCTTAGTGTCAATCGACGGCTCTCCGTTCTTGCGAGGCGAATAGCAAAATTTTCTGCGCCGCCGGGCCTAATTCTGAAAGTTTCTTCGTTTGCTCTTATTTCATTATTGCAATCGGTATGATACCGGACCTCAATAATTCTCTAAGAAAGGATTTCTTATGAGCGAACAAATCACGTTTGCCACCAGCGATTTTGCCAGTAACCCGGAACCACGTTGCCCCTGCATTTTGCTGCTGGATGTTTCTGGTTCTATGAACGGTAGACCCATTAATGAACTTAACGCCGGATTGGTTACCTTTCGCGATGAGCTGCTTGCCGACCCGCTGGCCTTAAAAAGAGTGGAACTCGGTATTGTGACGTTCGGCCCAGTGCATGTGGAACAACCCTTTACCAGCGCCGCTAATTTTTTCCCGCCCATCCTGTTTGCCCATGAGGATACACCAATGGGCGCCGCCATTACCAAAGCCCTGAATATGGTTGAGGAGCGCAAACGTGAGTATCGCGCCAATGGTATTTCCTATTATCGTCCGTGGATTTTCCTGATTACCGATGGCGCACCAACCGATGAGTGGCAGGCTGCTGCCAACAAGGTGTTTCAGGGGGAAGAAGATAAGAAGTTTGCCTTCTTTTCCATCGGTGTTCAGGGGGCGGATATGAAGACGCTGGCCCAAATCAGCGTTCGTCAGCCTTTGCCTCTTCAAGGATTACAATTCCGCGAACTATTTAGCTGGTTATCCAGTTCGCTGCGTTCGGTTTCCCGCTCCACGCCGGGAACGGAAGTTGTACTGGAAGCGCCAAAAGGCTGGACGTCAGTGTGAGCTGGCGTCTGGTTTATGCATCAGCCGTTGGAACGTCGCACATCAGCGCTGACTTGTCTTGCCAGGATGCCTGCCAGATGCAGGTTGCCTGGCTAGAAGACCAGCAGCCATTATTGTCGGTATTTGTCGCTGATGGCGCAGGCAGCGTCTCGCAGGGAGGCGAAGGTGCGATGCTTGCCGTCAATGAAGCGATGGCTTATATATCGCAAAAAGTGCAGGGTGGGGAATTGGGGCTTAATGATGTCCTCGCAACGGATATTGTACTGACTATTCGTCAGCGATTTTTTGCCGAGGCAGAGGCCAAAGAATTAGCGGTTCGCGATTTTGCCTGCACATTTCTGGGGCTGATTTCATCGCCTAACGGCACATTGATTATGCAGATTGGCGATGGTGGCGTGGTGGTAGATTTGGGGCACGGTTTGCAATTGCCGCTCACGCCGATGGTGGGTGAATATGCCAACATGACGCATTTCATTACCGATGAAGATGCCGTTTCCAGACTGGAAACTTTCACCAGCACTGAGCGTGCGCATAGAGTTGCAGCATTTACGGATGGTATTCAGAGACTGGCGTTAAATATGCTGGATAATTCTCCGCATGTGCCTTTCTTTACCCCGTTTTTCAATGGACTGGCGTCAGCAACGCAGGAACAACTCGATTTATTACCTGAATTGTTAAAGCAGTTTTTGTCCAGCCCGGCGGTAAACGAGCGTACGGATGATGATAAAACGTTGGCACTGGCTATGTGGTTACCATGAAACCCACTTTATATACTGCTACTGGTGAGTGCGTTACGCCAGGCCGTGAACTGGGCAAAGGCGGTGAAGGTGCGGTTTATGATATCGAGGAGTTTGCCGATAGCGTCGCCAAGATTTATCACACGCCGCCACCCGCCTTAAAACAGGACAAACTTGCCTTTATGGCTGCGACAGCTGACGCGCAGTTGTTGAATTATGTCGCCTGGCCGCAGGCAACGCTTCACGGTGGACGAGGCGGAAAAGTAATCGGTTTTATGATGCCAAAAGTTTCTGGTAAAGAACCGATTCATATGATCTATAGCCCGGCACATCGTCGTCAACGTTACCCTCATAGTGCGTGGGATTTTCTACTCTATGTTGCGCGCAATATTGCTTCATCTTTTGCTACGATTCACGAGCACGGGCACGTCGTGGGTGACGTAAACCAGAACAGCTTTATGGTAGGTCGCGACAGCAAAGTAGTGTTGATTGATAGCGACTCCTTTCAGATTAACGCCAATGGCACGCTGCATTTATGCGAAGTCGGCGTGTCGCATTTTACGCCGCCAGAGCTACAAACCTTGCCATCATTTGTCGGCTTTGAACGCACCGCGAATCACGATAATTTTGGCCTTGCGTTGCTGATTTTTCACGTCTTGTTTGGTGGGCGGCATCCTTATTCCGGTGTACCGCTTGTCTCTGATGCGGGTAATGCACTGGAGACGGATATTGCCCATTTCCGTTATGCCTACGCGTCAGATAATCAGCGACGTGGTTTAAAACCGCCGCCACGATCTATTCCGCTGTCGATGTTACCGGGCGATGTTGAAGCCATGTTTCAGCAGGCATTCACGGAAAGTGGCGTGGCAACCGGGCGTCCGACGGCAAAAGCGTGGGTAGCGGCACTTGATTTACTACGCCAACAGTTAAAGAAATGTACCGTTTCGGCAATGCATGTTTATCCCGGTCATTTGGCTGACTGCCCGTGGTGTGCGCTGGATAATCAAGGCGTTATCTATTTTATTGATCTCGGCGAAGAGGTCATTACCACCAGCGGTGATTTTGTGCTGGCGAAAGTCTGGGCGATGGTGATGGCGTCAGTAGCACCGCCAGCATTGCAACTGCCATTACCCGATCATTTCCAACCGACTGGCAGGCCGCTTCCTTTAGGCCTGTTACGGCGTGAATACATCATTCTGATTGAGATCGCACTGTCAGCGTTATCGCTGTTGCTTTGCGGCCTTCAGACAGAACCACGTTATATTATTTTGGTTCCTGTGCTGTCGGCTATCTGGATTATTGGCAGCCTGACAAGCAAAGCGTACAAAGCAGAAATCCAGCAACGCCGTGAGGCGTTTAATCGTGCGAAAATGGACTATGACCATTTAGTCAGCCAGATCCAACAGTTGGGCGGGCTGGAAGGTTTTATCGCCAAACGGATGATGCTCGAAAAAATGAAGGACGAAATTCTTGGGTTACCGGAAGAAGAAAAGCGCGATCTGGCAGCACTTCAGGACACCGCAAGGGAACGGCAGAAGCAGAAGTTTCTGGAGGGATTTTTTATTGATGTTGCCTCTATTCCCGGCGTTGGCCCTGCGCGTAAAGCGGCGTTACGGTCCTTTGGTATTGAAACGGCGGCAGACGTTACCCGACGGAGCGTTAAGCAAGTAAAAGGTTTTGGTGATCATCTGACCCAGGCGGTTATCGACTGGAAAGCGAGTTGCGAACGCCGTTTTGTGTTCAGGC
>OJKQ01001038.1_pt1 | contig 14264 bp, 10 predicted proteins | sample 1596641 | NCBI WGS metagenome assembly OJKQ01 (sample SAMEA4350167, study PRJEB24818) | metagenome | biome: human; feature: gut; material: faeces | place: Denmark | collected 2013-09 | reverse complement strand
AATATATACATGAATAGATATGGAATGGATTAATGAATTGTTATGGGGAGAAGGGGTAGGGCATTCTATCCTTTTGTTATCCGTTGTGATCGCTCTGGGGATCCAGCTTGGTAAACTGAAGCTATTCGGTATCTCTTTAGGGATTACCATGGTACTGTTTGTCGGGATCTTTCTCGGGCATTTCGGTTTTACGGCGAATCCGTCGGTCGTTCATTTTTTTAGAGAGTTTGGTTTGATCTTATTTGTTTACTCGGTAGGTATGCAAGTAGGCCCCGGATTTTTCTCTTCGTTTCGAAAGGGAGGGATCACGTTGAATATGCTTGCTTGCGGTATTGTTTTTCTAGGGGTGATTACTGCCTTGATTATACATTATATTACAGGCATTCCTATACCGACAATGGTAGGTATCTTATCCGGAGCAGTGACGAATACACCGGGATTGGGCGCTGCTCAACAGGCTTATTCAGATATGACGGGGATCTCGGATGAAACGATCGCTTTAGGATATGCGGTTGCCTATCCGTTAGGTGTGATCGGCATTATCTTGTCGATGATTTTTATCCGTTATGTTTTCCGTATCTCTTTTGCGAAGGAGACGGAACAATTGGAAGAAGAGACGGATACGGAATCGGGAGGAGAGGCTGTACCTATCTCTTTGGTGGTGAAGAATCCGGCGATTTTTGGTCGTAGCGTAAGTGAGCTATCTAAATTGTTGGAACACCGTGAATTTGTTATTTCCCGTATTTTACGTAACGATACGAATCGGATAGAGATCGTGGCGGGGAACACGGTATTGAATGGGGATGATAAGATTTTTGTTATTACCGCAGAGCATGACGTGGAGGCGATAAAGACTTTTATCGGTCAAGAAATACAGATGGATCGTAAGCAATGGATTCCGGCGGAAAGCCAGTTTATCAGCCGGCGTATTTTGGTTACCCGGTCTGAAATCAACGGTAAGCAATTAGGGGCTTTGCAGTTACGCCGTTTACATGGAATTAACGTGACTCGGATCAATCGTGCGGGGCTGGAGTTGGTAGCTACTCCTAATCTGGTCTTGCAAATAGGCGACCGGGTGACAGTGGTCGGTAGTGAATTGGCGGTGGAGAAAGTTGCCGAGACGCTGGGTAATTCAATGAAACGCTTGAATGAACCTAATTTGGTGACTATTTTTGTTGGTATAGTTTTGGGTATTATCGTGGGAAGTCTTCCTATTAGTTTTCCGGGTATTCCTCAACCGGTGAAATTAGGATTAGCGGGAGGTCCGTTGATCGTTGCGATATTGATAAGCCGGTTCGGTTATCGTTATAAATTGGTTACTTATACCACGCAAAGTTCTAATTTACTATTGAGGGAATTAGGAATCACGTTGTTTCTCGCCTGCGTGGGATTGAGTGCGGGTGAAGGTTTTGTCGATACGATAGTCAATAAGGGTGGTGTAGCTTGGATCGGTTATGGTTTTATAATAACGTTATTGCCTCTACTGATTATCGGTTGTGTGGGAAGGTATTTTTATAAACTGAATTATTTTACGTTGATGGGATTGATTGCGGGAAGTACGACCGATCCTCCTGCGTTAGCCTATTCCAATATGGCGGCAGGAAATGATGCGCCGGCGGTTGGATATGCGACGGTTTATCCATTGACCATGTTTTTGCGTGTGTTGACCGCACAGTTAATGATATTATTCTTTTATACATAGAATAAATATTTTGTTGTTAGTAATGTTTAGAAAAGTGTAAACTCCCTAGCCTTCCGCCGAAGTGATTCGCCGGGGGGCTTTTTTGTTGCTAATCAAAAAGTAAACATGTATCTTTGCGGCCAATCAAGGTGTAGATGTTATCGATTCCGATAATAATCAGTAAAAGGGAATCCGGTGCGAGTCCGGAGCTGTACCCGTAGCTGTAAGTCCTTGGAGCCCCGGCAAATCTTGTTGCCACTGCCTATCGGATAGGCGGGAAGGTAGCCGACAGAGGGTGGACGAGCCAGAAAACCTGCCATGATTTTGTTATGCGACGTTTCGGGTGAAGACGTTGGTAAACCTAAGAATTATTATGCGAGATTTATATCTTATAAGATGTCTGTGCGTTTTTAGCGTATGGTTATTTTCTTTGGGTGTCGCTTTCGGTCAACAGATCGATACGACGGCCTATCACGAGCTTTCCGGGGTGGAAGTAGTGGAGAAGGTACGTCCGTCGGTCACCCGTGAAGGTACGCCTTTGCAAATTATGGACCGGGCGGGAATCGATCGCTTGGGAGTACAAGACCTATCCGAGGCCGTGAAACGCTTCTCGGGAGTTACAGTACAGGATTATGGGGGGATCGGAGGATTGAAAACGGTCTCGGTACGTAGCTTGGGAGCGAAGCATACCGCCGTCAGTTACGATGGGGTGACGATTACGGATGCGCAAAGCGGGCAAGTCGATATCAGCCGTTTCTCGTTGGATAACGTGGAGATGGTTTCCTTATCGATCGGACAATCGGATGACATCTTCCAAACGGCAAGGGTGTATGCCTCGGCAGGAGCCTTGAATATACAAACCGGAAAGCCCACGTTTAAAGACAAATCGTTTCATACTTATCTTAAGGTTAAGGGAGGTTCCTTCGGGCTTTTTAATCCCGTGCTGCATTATGATCAAAAATTAGGAAAGCGTTGGAGCGCATCCTTACATGGTGATTTCGTGCGTGCGGATGGGCAATATCCCTATACATTGATTAATGGGGAATTGGAGACGAGAGAGAAGCGTAGAAATAGCGATATCCATGCTTACCATTTGGAAGGTAATCTATTCGGCGATTTTGGAAGGGGAGGCGAACTTTCCTTTAAGGCGTACTATTTTGATTCGGAGCGGGGGCTTCCCGGTTCTGTTAATTTATATAACAAGAACACTTCTGAACGATTATGGGATAATAACTTTTTCGTGCAATCGGGGTATAAGAATGTTCTTAATGAGAAATTTACGCTACGGGCCATGGCTAAGTATAATTATGCTTTTACTCGTTATTTAGATATAAATGATAAATATGCTGCGGGCGAACAAGTCGATTTGAATACACAGAATGAGTATTATGGCTCTGTAGGTTTGCTGTATACTCCTATAAAGTATGTATCGGCGACGTTGACTACGGATTTAACTCGCTCTATGCTGGACAATAATTTTGTGAACGGCCCTAATCCAAAGCGAATGGCCTCTCAATCAGTACTAGCGGTGCAATATAAGAACAGTCGATTCACGGCTACCGCTAGTTTATTGGGAACATATATCACTGATAAAGTGGAGCAAGGGGAAAAACCGGATGATAAGAGGCGTTTATCCCCGGCTGTAAGTTTGTCTTGGCGGCCATTCTCGGAAAGTACTTTGCGGATACGTGCCTCTTACAAAGATATATTCCGGGTTCCTACATTTACGGACTTGTATTACCTCCGTATGGGAAATACAAATTTGAAACCGGAAGAAACTTCCCAATATAATGTAGGGGTAACATGGAGTTCTTCCTGTGGGGATTGGCTGCGGCATTTCAGTATTTCGGCGGATGGATATTATAATACGGTGAAAGATAAGATCGTGGCTTTACCTACCATGTATGTTTGGAAGATGATGAATATGGGCGAAGTGGATATTAAAGGGGTAGATGTAAATTTATCTACACAATTCCGATTGCCCTTACGAATGAGCTTGCTTTTGGCTTCCACTTATTCTTTTCAATACGCGGTTGATGTGACAGATCCGGAAGCTAAGAATTATAAGGATCAGATTCCTTATACACCTCGTCATTCTGGCACGGTTTCCGTAACCTTGGAAAATCCATGGGTAAATGTCTCTTATATACTGACTGCGGTTGGTGATCGTTATGCATTGCCGCAAAATATAGATCGGAACAGGATTGATTCTTATATAGAACAGAGTATTTCTATAAATCGAGATTTTCGTTTTCGATATTTCGGTTTGCGTTTGCAAGGTGAATTGTTAAATCTTGCGAACGTGAATTATGATGTTATTCAGTATTATCCCATGCCGGGCCGTTCTTGGCGTTTAAGTATTTGTTTATCCTATTAGTAAACTATAAAAGTAAAGTAATGAAAAAGAAGAATTTAGTTTGTGTCTCTGCCTTGTGTGCATTGATGTCTTTCTCGTTTGTCAGCTGTGATGATGACAATGAGCCTTCACTGAACATACCAAATGTATCTGTAACTAATGTCAGTTTTACGGATGAGAATCCGGAAGCTTTAAAAGTTAGCGGAACCTTAAATTGGACAGCTCCGTCTTCTGTTGACAATGTAACAAAGTACGTGATTTATGGTTCCTCTGATGGAACCGCTAAAGATATGAAAATTGCGGAGGTAGAAGTTGGAACACATTCATATGCTATTACGGATGTCGTAAATATAGGCTATTTATTAGTTATAGCCGCAAATGCGGAAGGTGAGTCTTCTGTTTATGCTTCCGTAAGAGTTATTGATTTTGTGAAGGATAGTTCTTTCATGGCTTTATATTTCTTGAATTCGGGCAATATGGGAAATAACAACTCTTCTTTATATATGTACGACATAGAAAAGGATGAGGTTGTCCCCGATTATTTCTTGGCTCAAAATGGCAGGGGGCTGGGAGATACGGCACAGGATATGATCGTGTATGGCGATAAGATGTATATCGCGGTATATGGAGAGTCTACGATAGAAGTGACAGATCTGAAGGCAAAATCCATTAAGCAAGTCAAGACAGAGGGGCAGCCCCGTTATATGGTATCAGAGGGTGGAAAAGTCTATATTAGCTATTATAATGGATATGTCGCTCGTTTGGATACCGCATCCTTGGAGGTTGAGGCGAAGGTAAAGGTCGGACGGAATCCGGAACAATTGGCGGTATCTTCTAATAAATTGTTTGTCTCAAACTCCGGAGGTATGGATTACAGTACCGAGGTTGGGTATGATAAAACGGTATCAGTGGTTGATCTGTCTACTTTTACAGAGATAAAGAAGTTGGATGTAGTATTGAATCCCACACGGATACAGGCGGATGAGCAAGGAAATGTATATGTGGTTTCTATGGGTAACTATGCGGATATACCCAATACGGTACAAAAGATAAATACGGAGACTTATGAGGTTACTTCCCTTACGAATTGTCCAAACGCAACGGAGATGGCCTATGAGGATGGCAAGCTATTTCTGTTCTATGCGCAATGGGGAATGTCTAGCCCTGCATTTTTAACATTTGATACAAAGAGTCAATCTGCGGGAACGAGCTTTATTACAGATGGAACCTCAATACAGTCCCCTTATTCAATCAGTGCCGTGGGTGGAAATGTCTATGTCGCAGAGTCTGATTATAAGAATAATGGCGATATTTATTGTTTCGGAGGTGACGGTAAATTGTTCAAGAAGTTTGAGGCCGGTTTAAATCCCATGAAAGTAGTCCTCGCTCAAAAAGATAATATCTAATGCGATTACTGATTCTCTTAGGGTTCGCTTTCTGGATGGTGGCATGTACGCCATCCGGAAAGCAAACTTCTTCCAAGGAAGCTCTTTCCTCTGATAGTATTCAATATGCCCAAGGTTTCACGGTTCAGCGCTTTGATACCTATACAATGGTGGAAGTTCGTGATCCGTGGGATAGTACTCGTCTGCTTCAACGCTATTTATTGGTAGACCGGACAAAGTCGGTTCCTGGCGGATTACCCAAAGGGACGATCGTGAAGGTCCCGGTAAAAGATATTGTGGTTTATACTTCTGTTCATGCGGCTATTATTGATCAATTGCACGAAATCAATAAGGTTATAGGTGTTTGTGAGCCTCGTTATATGGATACTCCTGCCATACAAGAGGGTATACAGGCCGGAAGAATCGCTGATTTAGGTGAGGCTACCTCTCCGAATATAGAGAAAATGATAGAGATCGGTGCGGAACTCGTGATAGCTTCCCCGTTTCAGAACAGTAGTTATGGGCCTGTCGAGAAGATAGGGATACCCATTATCGAAGGAGCCGACTATATGGAGGCATTTCCTTTGGGGCGCACGGAGTGGATTCGCTTTTATGGTTTGCTATTCGGAAAGGAAGAGATGGCCGATTCTATATTTAAAGAAACAGAGCAAGCCTATTTGTCTCTAAAGGACTTAACCGCAAATATAGATAATCGTCCTACTGTTTTGTCGGAGAAGAAGTTCGGCTCTTCGTGGTATGTACCATCCGGAGATAGTTATATGGCTCATCTTATCGAGGACGCCGGAGCCGATTATATGTTTAAGGATTTACCGGGTGCCGGAAGTACCCCCTTAGCATTTGAGACCGTGTTTGATAAAGCGATCCATGCGGATATTTGGCTTGTTAAATATAATCAGTCTTCTGAGATGACCTATAAAGATTTACGCTCCGAATATACTCCTTACGAGAATTTCGACGCTTTTAAAAAAAAACGGATTTATACCTGTAATACAGGTGCAGTTCCTTATTACGAGGAATTCCCTATACATCCGGAATATCTATTGAAAGATTTAATCTGGATTTTCCATCCGGAGCTAGTATTCGGGTATTCTCCTCGTTATTTTAGAGAAATGCCCTGATTGTCTTAAAGGTTTCATATCTTTGTTGAAATGTCGTTTCTAGACAAATAAAGGTATTAGACTATGAAGATAAAAAAGGTATATGCTGATGCTTTAACTACATTAGCGAAGGGAACAGATGCCGGGATTTACAGGTTGAATCCCAAACGAGTTGAAATCGTGAGTTGTGAGCAGGATGTAAAACGTGTTCTTGCTGAATGTGAGAAGACTGGTAAATCTGTAACCTTTAAAGCTGGGGGGACTTCTTTATCCGGCCAGACTATCACAGATTCTGTATTGATGGAAATCAGTCCTGATTATGGAAAGGTTAAGATTTCAGGAGATGGGAGTTTAGCTAAATTCCCCTGTGGTATAACTGGAGAAGAGGCGAACCGGTGGCTGAGGCCTTATGGCCGCAAACTGGGTCCTAGCCCTGCCTCCATCAAATCCGCACGTATAGGTGGGATCGTAGCGAATAACTCGAGTGGTTCTAGCTATGGTATTATCCATAACTCGTATAATACGATTCGGGATATGGAAATTATCTTCGCGGATGGAGCCTTTTTGGATACTTCTTCGTTAGCGAGTCGCAGGGATTTCATGCAAACGCATATAGGCTTATTGGAAAAGTTGATGAATTTCCGTTTGGAGATCTTGTTGAATCCGGACATGGAAGACCGGATTCTATCTAAATATGAGTTGAAGAATACCTGCGGTTATGGAATGAACTCTTTCTTGGATTATACTGATCCATACGATATACTCATGCATTTAATGGTTGGCTCGGAAGGAACCTTAGGGTTTATTTCTTCGGTTACTTTCGAGACAGTCCCGGATGAGTCTTTAAAAGCTTCCGCCTTGATTTATTTCCCCTCTTTGATAGAAGCATGCAGAGCCATAGACCCGTTACGCCAATGCAAGGTGTCCGCCGCCGAGTTGATGGATAGAAACGCCTTACATGCGGTAGAGGATGAACCGGGGATGCCGGAGATATTACATTCTTTACCCGAGGATGCGGTAGCGTTACTGATCGACACGTCTTCTAATTCGGAAGAAGAACTTCAAATCCAATTCCGGGATATAGAGGAGCGGCTAGCAGATATACAGACCTTATGTCCGGTATCATTTACGACCGATCCGAAGCTTTACGCTACTTATTGGCGGGTACGAAACGGTTTATTTACTTCCGCTGCGGGAAGACGGCCACGGGGGACGGTATCTATTATTGAAGATATTGCTTTCCGGGAAGAGGTTTTAGGAGAGGCTTTGGAACAAGTGCGTGGGGTCTTGTCGGATTATGGATACGGAAATGCGGTGATGTGGGGACATTTATTGGATGGAAACGTTCATTTCACGATTTTTCCGGATATAAACGCACAGGAAGGTATCGATCATTACGCTTCTTTTATGCGTAGCCTTGTAGATGTGGTACTTTACTACGACGGTAGCTTGAAAGCGGAGCATGGCACGGGACGAAATATGGCTCCATTTGTTAAAGATGAATGGGGTGAGGAGATTTATGAGTTGATGTGGAAGATCAAAAGGCTCTTTGACCCGGAAAATATATTAAATCCGGGCGTCCTTTTAAATCGGGACCCGGATGTGTTTATAAAGAACTTAAAGCAAATACCGTTGGCGAATGAGCTGATCGATAAATGCATCGAGTGTGGTTTTTGTGAGATACAATGTCCGTCAAGGCATGTGACATTGACACCCCGGCAACGTATCGTGATCTATAGGGAATTATCGGCTTTGGCGGAACAGGGGGAAACAAACTCTAAGCGATATAAAGAACTCAAGAAAGCCTTTAACTATAAAGGTAACGCTACCTGCGCTACCGATGGCCTATGTGCTACGGCATGTCCGGTTGGCATTAATACCGGTTTATTGATCAAAGAGTTACGGTGGAAAGAGAATGGTGTCTTGGCGAATGCTATCGCTTCAGGCATCGCCGGGAATATGGGAACCGTAACGGGTATGCTTCGTCCTTTGCTTAAGCTGCCTCATGTGCTTTCAAAGCTGGTGGGTATAACGCATTCGAGAGATTTGCCTCTTTCTTGTTTAGGGCTTCCGCTCATAAATTCCCGCTTTGGACTCGGCATACACCTTCTGGCGCGTCAAAGTTCAAGGAACTGACGGGTGTAGAGAATGGGATGGAAATGGTTTATTTCCCGTCTTGTATTACCCGTACGATGGGAGCTTCAGCTGATTATGAAGATGTGGATTTTGTAAGTGTAACGGAACAAATAATCGCTTTATTGACAAGAGCGGACTTTACGATTCGTTATCCTGAGAATCTAAGTAAGCTTTGTTGCGGCATGGCTTTTAGCAGTAAAGGGTTCCGGAAGCAAGCGGCGCAGAAGGCGGAGGAATTGAATGAGGCTCTTTTGCGGGCGAGCGATAACGGCCGCTTGCCTATTTTGTGTGACATGAGCCCTTGCTTGCTGCATATGAGGGAAACCTTGGATAAACGTTTACGATTATATGAACCTGTGGAGTTTATCTATGACTTTATGCGTGATCGTCTGAACTTTACTAAGTTGCCGGTTACGGTAGCGGTACACTCTACTTGTAGTACAACGAAGATGGGAGTACAAGACAAGCTGGTGGAACTGGCGGGCTTATGCGCGAACCGGGTGGTCTCTCCCGCTCAAGTTACTTGTTGCGGTTGGGCGGGCGATCGTGGTTTCTTCTATCCGGAACTAAACGCTTCCGGTCTTCATTACTTGAAACCGAACTTGCATGGGGCGACGGAAGGATATAGCAATAGCCGTACGTGCGAGATTGGTTTGACGATGAATAGTGGGATATCCTATAAGTCGATCGTATATTTAGTGGAAAAGGCTACCCGTTAAAAATCAAAAACCCCGGTTTCGTACAACTGAAACCCGGGGCTTTGTAGTTTGGCATTCGAAATTATAGGGAGTTTTATTTCATAGATTTTTTTTATTCATATTATGCGTAACCGTTAAGCATTCCGTTGAAATACATCGGTTTTAAAATATATACCTTTAAGATCCAAGCAAGCCATTGCTCTTTTGATGTATCGATCATCGAGAATGGGAATGAAATGTCTGGTTTCTTTTCGTAGTCAAACTCACAAAGCAACACGTGTCCATAATCCGTAACGATCGGGCAAGCGGCATAACCGTTGTATTTCTCGGTCGGCTCTTTACCTTCCATGAGCGCGATCAGGTTCTTGGCGGCGATAGGTACTTGCTTACGGATAGCGGCAGATGTTTTACTGGTCGGGATACCGGCTACATCACCCAGAGAAACGATGTTCTGGTATTTCTTATGTACCAAGGTCTCTTTATCGACCATTACCCATGCGTCCGCGGCCAATTTACCTTCTGTCCAACCTAATCCGGCATCACGAACGAAATCGGGAGCGGACATAGGCGGGGTGAAGTGTAAGAAATCGTAATCCTCTACGAACGGCGTTACGATCTTTTCTTCGCCTTTTGTCTCTATTTTCTCAAAATGCACTTGTTTTGCGGATGTGTCTACACCTTTTACACGTACATTCAAGTTAATAGGTATGTTACGTTCATTATATATTTCCAGCAAGCGAGGCGTGAAATACGGAATATCGTATAGCTCCTTCGATGCGGTAAAATAATTCAATTGCAGTTTGTCGCGAGTCCCTTGTTTCCTTGCGTAATGCTCGGATAATAAACAGATCTTTTTGGGAGCGTCACCACATTTATGTTTTGTATAGGTATCGGTATAAATACCTTTGCCTCCTTTTTTAGCGAATTCTTGAAGAGCTTTCCATGTCTTTTGGGCTCCTTCGAAATCGTAAATAGAGTTTGCGTTTCCTTGTCCCAAGGTGTCGTGGGTAATGCCCTCTACTTTTTCCCAGTTACATTGTAATCCCGGGGTCAGTACTAAAAAGTCGTACGGAATCTTTCCGTTACTTTTGGTCGTTACTTGATTCCATACGGGATCAACCGCAGCGACCGAGTCCTTTATCCATTTTATACCGCTAGGCATACAATCCTCTTGCTTCTTCCAAACATCTTCCGGTTGGTATACACCTGAGGCGATCAGAGTGAATCCCGGTTGATAAAACTGACGATCGCTGGGGTCAATCAGGGTGATATCCGGTTCATCAAGCCAATGTTTTAATCGGGCAGCCATACTGATACCAGCGGCTCCTCCACCGATAATAACGATTTTACCTTTTGCGCTGCTTGAAAAAGCGTTTGCTTTTCCGGTATTAGCTCCCGCGATCAGTCCTGTCGCCGCTAATAACTTAAAGAAATGCCGTCTGTCGACACCTTTCTTTTCTAGCGCATCTAATTGTTTCTCCAGTTCGTGTTTCATCATGTCGAAAGAATTTAAGATTTTATTCGCTGGCAAAGGAAACACAATAAATTACGGTAGCCATGAAAATGACTACTACACGACTTGCGCAAATGATTTTTTTATTGGATAAGACTACTACAAGACTTTCTCAAGCTCCTTTTGTATATATATACTATGCTGTTATATAGTATATTATATGTCAAATAGATTAAAATTATATAAGACTCACTTTTTGCGAGATTCTAAAGTGATGCGATCCGGAAGCCAGAGATACGCTGGCACATCCTCCAATTCCAACACGATTCTTTCTTCGATCATTCCTTCCGCTTCCTCAAAGCTTCCGACGATGATCAAATCCTCCTTCCCATCCTCGTTAACAGCCTGCGGCTTAATATCGTACGATCAACCGCAATAAGATCTACCACATTTTTTTTATCTCTTCCAGATAAATTAAAGTAAGTCGTGGGAGTGGTTTATTGTGAATATGTAAATATTTAACACATAAATCTTTATCCATAATGAATAAGAAAGGAGCGAAAGAATCTTCTAGTTCCATAGGTAGCCCTAAATTCTTATTATGTAAGCTCAATAGTTTTTTCCCATAGCAATCGTTTCTTAATCGAGCAGGATAATCAGGCGATACGAAAACTATTTTTGTTTTTATTTCCTCGTCTGTAAAAACCTCGTTCATTATATCGACAACTGCATCGATACAAGGAGGACATGTTTTCTCTGAAAAACAAAAGAATAATTTTTTATCATTACATAAATTACTTAAGGAGAAAGAATCTAGAGAGTCTGTTCCCCAATAGGCTATTTGATCAAGGCATTCATAGTGTTCATTTTTTAGTTCTTCTCTTTTAAGGATACCCAGACTTTCTTTCTCGTATTCAAAATTGTCAACATACACATCCTTCGGGGATTTTCTAAAATGATTCACGCATTGCATACAAATTATGCCTGCCAGTATCCCCAAAAGGAAAATATAAATTGTATTCTCGTTAACCTTCATTTTTGAAAACATATTTTACTAAGACAGGATTCTCTTGTTCCGAATGTGATTGAATAATTCTTTGCTGATCCTCATTTCTTAACTTCTCGGGAAATAGATCATTTAATGGAAGCCCTCCTTCCGGAGTACAGAGGATGAAGTCTTCTCCGAAGTAGATCGGGTAAAGTTGCAAGCCCTCCTTGGTTCGCTCGAATTGAAGCAAGTCATGGTTTTTCCTGTTATAAAACAGTTGGATGTACTTGTTTTGGCGGACTACCATGGCGTATCGATATCTGCTGTTTTGTCCCTGAGAGTCTATTATATAATTTACGCTCTTAGAGGAATAGACATCCTTCGCGTATTGAATTATTTCTTGCTTGCTCATATTGGGATGGAATTCTAATTTTTCGATGTCATTATTTAAATCACCAAAATCCCAACGATAAAGCTCTGTAAAGGTCGCTCCCGATAGTGAATAAATCGTATTAGTCAAAGACCTTCGAAAAGCGTGTGGAAATGGAAATACACCCCTACAAAATACATCTTTTATGTCTTCAGGAAAATATTCATCGAGTATCTCGTTTCTTGATAGGGAATAAAACTTCAAGCGATGGTCGTAATCGTATGTGAAGAAAGCTATCGTATCCTTGTTTTGGAACTGTAGGCTGTTGTAGGCCCCCGCTATTTCAGGAAGTTTCTTTTTCTCGATGAACTTGCCCCCTAGATCATAGAAAAAGAGAGCGTTGCTGACGGCGCAAAGTACTACAAGGTTCCTGCGGGTCGTATCGATCGCGAAATCTGTTAAGTTTAAATACTCACCCGGGCCGTTTCCTTTCTCGTTAAGCGCGAATTGGAAATGTCCCTCCCTATCGAAAACAAAGATTTGGGATCTCGAATAATCGTGAATATAATATCGATCCTCAAAAAACTTGATTTGGGTTATATTACGGATCAGCGATTCTGGCGTTGTCTCTAACGGAATGAGTTGGATCTCAGAAAATAGATCTTTAGTGGAGATCTCGTCTCGCTCGTCCAAATTCACGGTGATGATATCTGATTCCATATTTTTCTTATCCTTCCATCCCGTACAAGAAAGAAAGAAAAATATGGATATCATCGAAAAATAATAGATGATACTTTTCATGCTTTTTAATCTGGATAACAATGATGTTCTTGCATTCCTGAGAAATAACAATGCACATAATAAATACCACTTATCCAATCTACATTCCAGCAAGTCCCCTCATATCTGCCGCAGCTTATGACTGGGCCTTGGTCGCCATCCGGGCAAGCATGATCATCACTGTCACCTTCTGCTAAAACATCTACGTTTATAGCGAAAAAGATCAAACTGATTAACGCCGTGAATTTAAAAAATCTCTTTCCCATACATCATTAAATTTAAGTGAAACAAAAGTTTGAATACAAATATATATATATTGATAGTGTAATGATTTCCATGTGAAAATTTCCCGGAATAAATTATTCATGTTAGATGTTGAGTTTGTCGAGAGATCATTTTCGGGAAGAATTTTTTACTTCAATACGATCTTGTAGCTTTCTTCCCCTCCGGTAGCCATGTGCAATTGGAGGACGTATAACCAACCCGTCGGGCGTTCTGGTGAGATTCTCGGAAAATATTTTTAGTAGTTCATCAGGAAATCGACAAGATTCGTATCCCCATCAAGGGCTAATCGCTTTCTTAAGCGGTATCTTCTTAGCTCGATAGCCCGTACGGATACATTCATTAACGATGCGATCTCCTTCGTGGAAAGGTTCATGCGGAGTAAGCAACAAATACGCAAATCGCCTGCCGTTATATCTGCGTATTGCTGGCGTAAACGATCCATGAAATTCTGGTGGGCGCTATTGAAATAGGTCTCGAACTGCACCCAATCCGCTTGATCGTTCAAGGTAGATTCGATCAAGGAACGTAAACGGGTATATAACTTATTGGGGTATCGGTCACCCAATGTCTCTTTCTGCTTATCCAGTTCTTCCAACAAAGCTTGGATTGCCTCGTTTCTTTTTACCAAAGCTGTTGTCTGGAGAGTAAGCTCATTGTTTTTGTTTTGCAACTCCGTTTCCAGCATCTCGCTTTTCATTTGTTGAAGCCTTTGCAGTTCGGCTTGTCGCTCTGCCTCCAGCTTTTCTTGTTCTTTTTTCCGCAAATTCCTTAAATGGTACCGAAGTCCTTCTTGAATGGCGAACCATATCAAAGCGACGTAGATCAAATAGGCCCATACGGTATTATACCAAGGAGGGCGCACCGTGATTTGCATCGTGATCTCGGGAAACGGCCCACGGGTTACATATTTACGTACCCTTAGCTCATAAGTTCCTTCCGGAAGTTGTAAGAAGGTAATTTTGCCGTCTTTCTGCCAAGAAGACCAATCGGCGGATACCCCTTCCAGCTTATAAC
>OJKQ01001018.1_pt1 | contig 14532 bp, 10 predicted proteins | sample 1596641 | NCBI WGS metagenome assembly OJKQ01 (sample SAMEA4350167, study PRJEB24818) | metagenome | biome: human; feature: gut; material: faeces | place: Denmark | collected 2013-09 | reverse complement strand
CACGCATATAGCCGCTTTTTCTGGCCTGCTCCAGCACTTTTACGTGTTCGCCCTTTCTTCCACGGACAACCGGAGCCAAAAGCTGGATCTTGGTCCGCTCCGGCATAGCCATGATCTGGTCTACCATCTGATCAATGGTCTGTTTGTGGATCTCCCTGCCGCACTTTGGACAGTGGGGGATACCAATGCGGGCATAGAGAAGACGCATATAGTCATAGATCTCTGTCACGGTTCCCACTGTAGAACGTGGATTTCGGTTGGTGGATTTCTGGTCAATGGAAATGGCCGGAGAAAGGCCTTCGATGCTTTCTACTTCCGGCTTTTCCATCTGTCCTAAGAACTGTCTTGCATAGGAAGACAGAGACTCCATATAGCGTCTCTGGCCTTCTGCATAGATCGTATCAAACGCCAGAGATGACTTGCCGGAGCCGGAAAGACCGGTGAGAACCACCAGTTCATTCCTTGGGATATCTACGGATATATTTTTAAGATTATGTTCATTTGCGCCGCGTATTTTTATATACTGCTTTGGCATGGTATGACTCCTTTTTCTGCTGTTTCCTGAAAATATTTACTCACTTCTATACCTGGTTTTTCCAGGCAATATAATGCTGAAAAGCGCAGGGAAAATTTCTCCCTGCGCTTTTTAGTATACCACATCCCTATTTATTTATCAAACATTTGTTCGATAAAGTTTTTTAATACAGCCGGCGTTTTTTCATACAAACTGGCTTTATTTACACGTTCCCAACGGGTATGGATATCTTTCCCCCATGGTCCAAAGAGCATGGAGGGGATCTTTAATTTCGCCATTGCTTCTATATCCATGGCATAGGCACTGCCCCATAATGGGGTCTGGGCTGCATAGGCAGCCAGTTCTTCTTTGTCCATTCCGCCACAGTAGCTTAAGTCGGAAATGCCGCAGAAATATTCATGGCATTTCAGGGAAACATTCTCCTTCTCTGCTGCTTTTTTCATCTCTTTAAAAAGAATTTTTCCCTCTTTTCCACTGTCTACAGCCGGATAAAATGGAGGTGCAAAGCCAAGGATCATGATCGGACCGGAGATTCCTGACTGGTTTAACAGCTGCTCCATAAAATCAAGGGTGGCTGATGGGAAGTTGGTCTCGCCTTTGTCCAGGTGGGCTTTCTGAGTCTTGTAGGCTTCTAAAAGCCAGGCAGTAAAGGCTTCTCCCTGTTCTTTGCGGCAGTATGCCAGCAACTCACTGACTGTAAGAACTTCTGCTTCTGCAACGGCGGCTGCGCTGGGACATGCCAGGGGATTGCCTTCACTTGTCAGACCAGCTTTTTCTTCTGGAACCTCTGCTTTTTCCACAGCCTTCCACTGCGCTTCCATTCTCCGGGCATATTCTTCAAAACTTTCTTTTCCCAGTTCTTTCAATCGCTTTATCACTTCATCCGGCGTTTTTTCAAACCCAAGTATGCTCATGTATCCACCAGCCCTGAAAGCCACGGACACATCGTAGCCTTCTTTCCGGTCACGAAGACAAAACCAGGTTGGCGGTGGGCAGATTTCCGTAGCACTTTTTTCTGCAAATTCCGGTGCCAGTTCTGTTTTCATGAAAAAGCTGCTTAAAACTCCTACAGAGCTGACACCCTGGAAACAGTTTAATACATGGGCCTTTACGCCCTGGACCAATACAGCAGGCATTGTTTTTCCAACAGAACCTGTATAAATGGTCTTTGCCCCATTTTCCATGGAAGCCGGTTCCAGATCGATCAGTGCTGTATATTCCAGGTCAAAGCGTTCTTTTAAATCATTTAAAAATGGCACAGCATGGCGCATTCCGGCAGAGTAGCCTTCTTCATCCGGTACTGTTACGAACAGGAGATTTCCAGATATTTCAGGCGTCTCTTCTGTTCCAGAAGCAGTTTTTGTCTCAAAGGCAGCCGTACCACACTCTTTCCGCTCTGCCTCAACCACCAGCTTCCCATACCAGTCCAGCAGCGCCAGTCCAACAGAAAGTCCGCCCTTCATATCTGCGGTCCCTCTGCCAAACATCCAGTCACCAGAAAGGAAATCTTTTTTCACTTCCTCTGGCATACCAGGCAGAGCATTTCCAGATTTTACCAGATCTTCCCATTTTTCCACATCATAAGCAAGAGCACGCTCATTTCCATACTCTTCTGTGTCCACCACGTCATAATGGCCTGTAAGGATAATGGTCTTACGGGATCCGTTCCTTCCTTTTACCAGTCCCCATGGTACAGACCGGCCAAAGCTGTCTTCCGGCAGGAGATATTTTCCTGTCTGCTCCGGATACTCCTTAAAGTAAGGCTGCTTTGCCAGCTCCTCTGCAATATAGTCTGCGCAGCTTTTTTCTGTCTCTGTATTGGAAGTGCTGGGGATTTTTACCAGTTCTCTTACATACCGTTCAATTAATTCTCTCATCGTTCCTCACGGAAATATGCCAGTCCCAGACTTGCCGGCGGCTGATATTCCCTCTTCTTTCTCAGACTGGTAAATACCAGTACAATAATGGTTACTACATAAGGCAGTGCCTTAAAGATCTCCTGTGCCCCGCGGTCCAGTCCCGGAATATAAAGATACAGGATATAAAGGCCGCCAAAAAGGATAGAACCCCAGATCGCATTTACAGGCTTCCAGAGAGCGAAGATAACAAGGGCAATTGCCAGCCAGCCTCTGTCACCAAAACCATTATTGGTCCAGGTTCCGCCGGAATACTCCATTACAAAGTACAGACCGCCAAGGCCGCTGATACCGCCTCCGATGCAGGTTGCCAGATATTTGTATACAGTAACATTAATACCCGCCGCATCTGCTGTAGCCGGGCTTTCACCTACTGCCCGCAGGTTCAGGCCCTTTTTGGTCTTTGAAAGGAAAAATGCCAGCACCAGAGCCAGAATAATGGCCAGATAAGTTAAAAATCCATAGGAAAATAATAACTGTCCCACTGCACCAAGACCGGAAAGTACGGGGATCTGCTTCTTAAAAGCTGCACCGGTCACTGCAACGGAGATCTGTCCAACACCGCCTGCCAGCTTGGAAAGAGAACCGCCGAAGAAGTTTCCAAAACCAACACCAAAAGTCGTAAGAGCCAGACCGGTTACGTTCTGATTGGCACGTAAGGTAATTGTCAGAACACTGTAGATCAGACCGCCTAAAGCAGCACATAAAAACGCGCACAGGAAGGAAATAAGAACTCCCACAGCCCCATTTGGCGCAGCGCTGCTGTTTTCATAAAGGAAGGCGCCGATCAGCCCGGCAATGCCGCCCATATACATCATCCCAGGAATACCCAGGTTCAGGTTTCCGGATTTTTCTGTTAAGATCTCGCCTAATGCGCCATAGAGGATACCAATTCCCTGTCCAATGGCTTTTTGCATAAAAATGATCAATAATCCCATATGTTCACCTCCTATTTACCACTCTTTTTCCCGCTTCTAAATCCTACTTTGTAGTTGATAAAGAACTCACAACCAAGGATAAAGAACAGGATGATACCAGTAATGATATCCGATGCATTTTCATTTAAGTTAAACTGGGACGCGATCTGTCCTGCGCCCTTTTGCATGAACACCAGGAAGAAGGATACCAGGATCATTACAAAGGTGTTGAATTTACTCAGCCAGGAAACGATAATGGCTGTAAAGCCTCTGCCTCCTGCTGTACTGGTAGAAATCGTATGGCTTGCGCCGCCTACAATGATAAAGCCTGCAATACCGCAGATAGCACCGGACAGAGCCATGGTGCGAAGGATAACACGTTTTACATTGATGCCTGCATAGCGGGCTGTATTTTCACTTTCGCCAACAACAGCGATCTCATATCCCTGCTTGCTGTATTTTAAGTAAATGAACATGGCAACAGTCAGAGCCAGGACGATCACCAGGTTCCAGCCATAGTCCAGACCGAAAAGCTGCGGGATCCAACCGCCCTTTGTAGAGGAATTAATGGTTCCTACTGAGTTGGAGCCCTTTGGATTTTCCCAGAAAATAATACAATAGGTAATGACCTGGGTGGCAACATAGTTCATCATCAGGGTAAACAGTGTTTCATTGGTATTCCAGTAAGCCTTGAAAAAGGCCGGGATCACGCCCCAGATCATGGCTGCTGCTGCACTGCCAAGGAACATAAGAGGGAATAATACCACTGGAGGAAGGGAATTTCCCAGATAGATCATCATAGCTGCGGAAGTAACACCGCCGATCAGCACCTGGCCTTCTGCACCAATGTTCCAGAAACGCATTTTAAATGCCGGGGTAATACCAACTGCAATACATAACAGCACCAGTGTATCACGAATGGTCATCCATGCACGGCGCTTGGTACCAATGGCACCGTCAAAAATGCCCTTATACACTTCAATAGGATTCAAACCGGTCAGAGCTACGATCACGCCTGCACAGACCACCAGTGACAAAAGCACTGCGATTATGCGGATCAGCCAGCTTTTCCATGTTTCAATTCCGTCACGCTTGGAAATATGCATCAGAGGCTCTTTATTTGTAACTGTACTCATTTCCTTACTCATCCTGTTCGCCTCCTGTCTTTGTCATCATAAGTCCGATCTCTTCTTTTGTAGCTGTTCTTCCATCTACAATACCGCTGACCTTGCCGCCGCAAAGCACCAGAATGCGGTCGCAAAGCTCCAGGAGCACATCCAGGTCTTCCCCTACGCAGATCACCGCTGCCCCCTGCTTTTTCTGCTCATTTAATAAGTGGTAAATGGTATAGGAAGAGTTAATATCCAGACCGCGCACCGGATATGCTACCATAAGCACACGGGGATTGGATGAGATCTCACGTCCTACTAATACCTTCTGTACATTTCCGCCGGAAAGCCGTCCAACAGGTGTGGAAACACCGGGCGTTACGATCTCCAGCTCTTTGATCAGCTGCTCCGCCATAGCTTTTGGCGTTCTTCTGTCTGTAAAGAATGGGATGCCCTTTTTATAGCCCCGGAGCATCATATTGTCAGTCATGCCCATGGCTGCCACCAGGCCCATTCCCAGACGGTCCTCAGGAACAAAGGAAAGCTTGATGCCCAGTTTGCGGATGGCCGCCGGGCTCATGCCGGATAAGGTCTCTTCTCCGCCTTCCGGAGGATAATACCTTCTTTATCTACGCAGGTCACATGTTCCATTACCAGACGTTTCTGTGGATTTACCGGTTCCGGACGCTCAATATTTAAGGCAACCTTCTTGCCTACCATCATCTCTGTAAGGGACGCTTCTGTGGCATCTTTTGTCTGGACTGTACCAATATAGGCACCTTTTCGCAGAACAGATACCCGGTCAGAAAGGGATAATACTTCATGAAGCTTATGGGTGATAATGATAATGGAATGACCGGCTTCACGCATATTGCGGAGAACAGTAAACAGCTTTTCTGTCTCCTGTGGGGTCAGAACAGCTGTAGGCTCATCCAGGATCAGGATATCCACCCCTCTGTACAACAATTTCACGATCTCTACGGTCTGTTTCTGTGAAACGGACATAGTGTAGATCTTCTGGTTGGGGTCCAGATCAAAGCCATAACGGCTGGTCAGTTCATTGATCTTTGCCGCAACGCTTTTCATATCCAGAACTTCTTTTCCAGGAAGTCCCAAGATAATGTTTTCTGCTGCAGTCAGTACATCTACCAGTTTAAAATGCTGGTGGATCATACCGATGCCTAAGGCAAAGGAGTCTTTTGGAGAACGGATGGTCACCTCTTTTCCATTTACCAGGATCTGTCCTTCATCCGGATAGTAGATACCGGATATCATATTCATAAGAGTGGTCTTTCCACTTCCGTTTTCTCCCAGAATGGATAATATCTCTCCCTTCTTTACGGACAGACATACTTTGTCGTTGGCTGTTACTTTGCCAAACCGTTTTGTGATGTTTTTCAGCTCAATGGCATATGTTTCGCTCACCAGGCAAGACCTCCTTTTTCAGTGCTGTGTTTATATTTTTGTGTGGGTCTGTGCTGCTATTTCGCGGGTACATACTCAAGAAGCGGAGCCAGACAAAGGGTGACTCCGCTTCCAAAACGTTACTCTAAAAGAGCAGCTTTATGATTTGACTTATTAGTTGTCAATGGTTGTGATACCGTCGATGAGGATATCAAATGCTGGTGCAGAAGCAAATTCGGACTCATGGAAGTATCCGTCAGAAATGTATTCAATGTCGCTTCCGTCTTTCTTGTAGGTATCTAATGTCTCACCATTTACAGTCCATGTAGAAGTATCAAATACATGAAGTTCGCCGCTTGCTAACTTAGCTTCTACTTCTTCTACTTTTTCCTTAGTTCCAGGAGCAACTGCCTTGTCATTTAATTCCGTTACAAGAACTGCGCCGTCAGAGAAGCCCTTGCACCAGTCAGCAGGAATTTCTGTTCCGTCCAGTACAGACTGTACAGCGTAGGTCATGTAAATGCCCCAGTTGTTGCTTGCAGAAGTAAGTGCCTGGTCAGGAGCAGTTGCGATCATGGAAATGTTGTAACCTACACAAGGAACTCCCGCTGCCTCGCAGGCTGTTGGAGCACCGGTTGTATCTGCATGCTGGCTGATCAGTACGCAGCCGTCAGAAATCAGAGCGTCTGCTGCTTCTTTCTCCAGATCGAAGCTTGCCCAGCTGTTAGTGTATTTAACTTCCATGGTAGCGGATGGGCATACAGAACGTACACCTAAGAAGAAGGAGGTGTAACCACTGATAACCTCAGCATATGGATAAGCACCTACATAACCGATCTTGCAGGCATCTTCTTTTACAGTACCATCTTCGATCATCTGATTTAACTTAAGGCCTGCAACTACACCAGATACGTAGCGTGCCTCAAAAATAGATGTGAAGAAGTTGTGCATATTGGAAAGTCCGCTGCCTGCTGCCTGGAAACCGGTTGCGTGACAGAACTGAACTTCCGGATATTCTTTTGCTGCTTCTATTACATAAGACTCATGACCAAAGCTGTTTGCAAATACGATCTGGCATCCCTGGTCAGCTAAGTCCATTGCTGCATCCTTTGCTGTCTCATCTTCCGGGATGTTCCATTTTACGATCAGCTGATCGTCATTTAATCCTAATGCTTCCTGCATTTCTTTTGCGCCCTTGTAATGAGCGGCTGTATAACCTTCGTTTTCATCACCGATGAAAATAAAGCCAACTTTTAAATCTTCTTTTGCTACGCCTTCACCGGTAGCTGCTTCTGAGCCTTCTGCTGCAGCAGTGGTCTCTTCTGCCTTGGAGTCAGCTGCCGGAGCTGCTGTTGTTTCCTGTGTAGAACCGCCTCCACATGCTGTTAATGAGAGCGCCATAACACCTGCTAATGCTGCACTGATGATCTTCTTTCCCTTCATAATACATCTCCTCCATTTGATGATATATGATCACTAAAGTCTCAAATACAGACTTTATTATAGCATGCTCTCTTAAGTTGTCAATAATCTTTATATTTTTCTGACACTTTTTTTACAATTACACAATTTTCATTATAAAGTCACACTTATTAATATTTATAAGTGACCATTTATTAATTAACTCCACAGGACCGTTCTTTAAAGACCTCACACATAATACCTGCTCCAATACGAAATCCATCACAGAAGGACTGGCGTTTTTCAAGATCTGTTAATTCAAGGTAGGTGTCTAATATGTTCTGAAATTCTTTCCGGTTTTCTTTGTCCAGCTTTTCTGTAAAATTTTCTATTTCTTTCAGGGATCTTCTGCAAAGTGTCTCGTATTCTTCGTTTCCTTCTATTTTTAATTCTGCGGGAACAAGTTCCCCTGCATACAGCTGTTCTAATATGTTTTTCATGCCCCTGCCTCCTTTTGTTTTTAGAATAGCACAGCCCTGTCGCAAATGCAATCGAACAAAATCTTACGATTGCAAATGTGACGAAGCTATATCATGATGTATTATTATATTGGGATTTAGTTCAATAGGGTCCAAAATGGCTCTTCCATGTATAAACGCATTCACGGCAATTTTGTCCATTTTACTCCGCCGCCGATTAGGCAGGTCTTCGGCAAACTCGCTCACTGCGTTCGCTCAAACAGTGCCTCCAACCTGCCAGCTATGCTCACAAAATGGACAAAATTGCCTACCGAATGCTTATTATACATGGAGGAGCCCTTTCTACTGTATTGGATATGTCACATAAAAAATGCCGTACTTAAGTACAATCTCCCTCCTGCATGAAAACTGTTTATTGGTTTGCTCCTACATTTTTTATTGCCAATAACGTAGAAAGCCGCCGGTGCACATGACAGAATAAGCATTTGTTTGAAAATCCGTGAGTGGGCGCGCATAGCGTCAGAACGGAGAACCACTGTTTGAGCACGCAAAGCGTGCGAGTTTGGTTCGCAGTTCTGACAATAGGCGACGCAAGCCCACGAACAAAGGATTTTCTCCCAAATGTGCATCTGTCATGCGCATCGGCGGTTTTCGGACCCTTCGGAAATCTTTTGGACCTTAGTCGATTAAATCTAAATATGCCCCAGTTATTGCCACACTGTTAAAAAATCAGACTTTGATTTTTCCACACTAAAGGAGAGTGAATGCATTGATATATTCCAAGAAAGACAGAACGGTAGATGCCCCGAAAGGACACTAATTTTCAGAATTTCTGGAAGATAAGTGTCCTTTTCTGGATCTTATACCTCAAAAAGCACTGAACCACTGGATAATGGCAGGAGTTTTTTGCAATCTTAAAGAATTTTAAGCAGTAAAGAAGAGATATTGTTCTTGTGTACGGAGGGGCGTGGGCGTATAATAAAATCAGTTTTCTGAATTTTGAGACAACTTCAATGGTCAGCAGAAGAAAACCGGAAATTATTACAACTACTACAGAGGCTGTTTTTCAGGAAAATTGTACCGACAGGATATGGAAATGAGGTTTGTAAGGTGAAAAAAGGGAAAAAAATTACGGCTGGATTGATATTTCTTATATTAATGACAGTATTAATGACAGCTCTCACAGGATGCAATAAGACAGATAAAATAACTGACACAACGAAAAATCCTGCTATAAAAATCGGAAGTGATAATTATCCTCCCTATAATTTTCTAAACGAGGATGGCATGCCGACGGGAATAGATGTTGATCTAGCGACGGAAGCATTTGGAAGAATGGGATATAAGATAGAGATCATTCCCATCAGCTGGGAACAGAAAAAGAAACTGTTAGAAAATGGAGAAATAGACTGTATTATGGGCTGTTTTTCCATGAAAGGACGACTGGATGATTATCAGTGGGCAGGTCCGTATATGATAAGCAGGCAGGTTGTTGCAGTCAATCCTGGCAGTGATATCTATAAATTAAGTGATCTGAAGGGAAAAAAACTTGCTGTCCAGTCAACAACAAAACCGGAAGAGATATTTCTGCATCGGACAGATGAAAGGATTCCTAAGCTGGGGAATCTGATCAGTCTGGAAAACAGGGAATTGATATATACTTTTTTAGGAAAAGGCTATGTTGATGCTCTGGGAGCCCATGAGGAATCTATTATTCAATATATGAAGGATTATAATATGGAACTGCGTATCCTGGATGAACCACTTATGACAGTGGGGCTCGGAGTTGCATTTGCAAAGGATGACACCAGAGGTATTTGCCAGAAATTAGAACAGACATTAGCTGACATGAAAGAAGATGGAACAGCTGCAAAAATCATTGGGAAGTATCTTGATGATCCGGAGAAATATCTGGAGGTAGATAAAATTGGAGAAGAATAAACAGGAATGGATAAAAATGAAATTCTGGACTGTCAGTGCAGTCCTGGGTATGTGCCTGACCTGTTTCACAGTTCTGTATTTTTTCTATTTTAGTAAAGCCCGTGAGGAATCCCGGCTTTTGAATATAGTAAATTATGTGAAGGTACAATGTTCTGTGTATACACGTTATAATGAGGTATCAGAATGTAAATGCCTGATACGTGCGATTGACAGTGCAAGACAGGTCAGTGTTGTCATAGATGCAAAAACACAGGACGGAAAAGAATTTAACAATCAGCTTTTAGAAGAATGTACAGACCAGTTATGGCTGACAGGTGCTATAGTACTGGATGCAAATGGAAACACGGTAGGTGAATATAGTGAGAGCGGGAGTAGGGATAGAAGCCGTTTTGCAAAAATACAGGAACATGTTAATAAAGAAACCATACTGGATATTGCAGACCATGAGGAAAAGGTGTATTCCCAGCAGATCAGCTGTGATGATGGAGGGCATATAGATGTAGCTGCCTGTGCCAGGAGAGATGAACCTGGTATTGTAATTACTTATTATTACACATCTGCTGAGTTTTTACAAAATTATAAGCTGACCATACAGAGCCTGTTAAATGGATATCAGACCTTTAGTGACGGAACGATCATGATCGTGGATAATGGTGTGGTCATTGCTTCCAACGATACCAGCCTTATTGGTCAGGATGCGAAAAAACAGGAGGTGATCCAGGCTTTAAAGAAAAATGCAGACAGCAGACATTTAATGCATTTGAATGTGGGTGACGATTTCTATTATGGACTGATGCTGAAACAAAGGGATTATTATATTTATGCATATATTCCGGAGCGTACCGTATTTCATACGTTGCCCCAAAATGTGATAATGGTCATGTTTATTTATATGGTGGTGGTGACACTGGTATGGCTGCTTCTTAAAAAATCCAGGGCAAACAGCATTAAAATAGAAATGGAAAGAGAACAGGAGTACCAGAGAAAACTTCTGGAAGAAGCTAAAAAGGCAGAGGCGGCCAATCGGGCGAAGACAGAATTTCTCCAGAGGATGAGTCATGATATCCGTACACCGATCAATGGGATCTGCGGAATGGTCGATGTAGGGGATCATTACAGCAATGATCTGCAGAAACAGGCAGATTGCAGGAAAAAGATCCGTGAAGCTTCAAATATTCTTTTAGAGCTGATCAATGAAGTCCTTGATATGAGCAAGCTGGAATCAGGGGAAATTTTGCTGGAAGAAAAGCCTTTTGATGTTTATAAGACAATAAATGATGTGATGGACCTGGTTAGCAGACAGGCAGATGAAAGGGGAATAAAGGTTGAACAGACAATAGAGATCGAGCACCGGAAATTACTGGGAAGCTCCCTTTATCTGAAGCGCATGCTGATGAATATCCTGAGTAATGCTGTGAAATACAATAAGGATTATGGAAACATAGATCTAAGCTGTAAAGAAATCCCGTCACACAGTACAGAAAGTACAATGCTGGAATTTACATGCCGTGATACAGGTATTGGCATGAGCAGCGGATTTAAAGAGCATGTTTTTGAATCTTTTGCCAGGGAGCAAAAGGGCGGAGCTTCTAAATTTGGGGGAACAGGTTTAGGGATGACCATCACCAAGAACCTGGCAGAAAAAATGGGTGGAACGATCACCTTTGAAAGTGAGAGGGACAAAGGTACGACCTTTGTGCTCCGGGTCCCATTTAAAATAGACCTGGATGCGGATAAACATAAAGAACAGAAGAATGTATCGGAAAGATCCATAAAGGATCTGAATATCCTTCTGGTAGAAGATAATGAGCTGAATATGGAAATTGCTGAATTTTTGCTCCAGAATGAGGGCGCCCAGGTGACGAAAGCATGGAATGGACAGGAAGCAGTTGAGATATTCGAAAAAAGCAGATCCGGTGAATTTGATGTCATTCTTATGGATATTATGATGCCGGTCATGAATGGCTATGAAGCAGCAAAGATGATCCGGTCTCTGGACAGGAAAGATGCAAAGGTGGTCCCCATCATCGCAATGACAGCAAATGCCTTTACCGAGGATAGGCTGAAAGCAAAAGAAGCAGGGATGGATGAACATATTGCAAAACCCGTTGATGTAAAATTACTGGTAAAAGTGATCAGCAGATTGGTGGAAAATAGTTTTTGGGGGATCCGTAATGAAAAAGAAAAAATGGAATAGGTTGTTTTCTGTACTTTTTGTGATGGTGACAGTTATATCACTTCTGTCAGGCTGTGGCAGAAAGAGTGCAGAAAAAGAAGATGCAGAAACGATCACAGTATATTTGTGGTCCACGCAGCTGTATGAAAAATATGCACCATACATCCAGAAACAGCTTCCGGATATTAATATTGAATTTGTGGTAGGTAATAATGACCTGGATTTCTACCGGTTTCTGAAGGAAAACGGTGGATTGCCGGATATTATAACCTGCTGCCGGTTTTCACTCCATGATGCAAGCCCACTTAAAGACAGCCTGATGGATCTTTCCACAACCAATGAGGCAGGTGCTGTCTATAATACATACATTAACAGTTTTACGAACCGGGATGGCAGCGTAAACTGGCTTCCTGTGTGTGCAGATGCCCATGGCTTTGTAGTGAACAGGGATCTTTTTGAAAAGTATGATATTCCTCTGCCAACGGATTACGAAAGCTTTGTTTCTGCATGCAGGGAATTTAAAAAAGCAGGTATCCGTGGTTTTGCGGCAGACTATTATTATGATTATACATGTATGGAAACGCTGCAGGGACTGTCTGCATCAGAGCTTTCTTCTGCAGCCGGACGCAAATGGCGTACCATCTACAGTGATCCGGAAAATACAAAGAGAGAAGGCCTGGACAGTACAGTCTGGCCGGAGGCTTTTGAACGTATGGAGCGATTCATAAAGGATACAGGATTGAGCCGGGATGATCTGGATATGAATTATGATGATGTGATTGAACTGTACAAAAACGGTAAGGTTGCCATGTATTTCGGCAGCTCTTCCGGTGTAAAGATATTTCAGGATCAGGGCATCAACACAACATTTCTGCCATTTTTTCAACAGAACGGCGAAAAGTGGCTGATGACTACACCCTATTTCCAGGTGGCATTAAACCGTGATCTGACACAGGATGAAACGCGCCGGCAGAAGGCAATGAAGGTGCTGAATACAATGCTTTCAGAGGATGCTCAGAACCAGATCGTTTATGAGGGCCAGGATATATTAAGCTACAGTCAGGATGTGGATATCCATCTTACAGAATATCTGAAGAATGTAAAGCCTGTGATCGAAGAAAACCATATGTATATCCGTATTGCGTCAAATGACTTTTTCGCCATTTCTAAGGACGTGGTTTCCAAAATGATCTCAGGGGAATACAATGCAGTGCAGGCTTATCAGTCATTTAATACCCAGCTTCTTGAGGAAAGCCCTATTTCTGAAAATATAGTGCTGGAGCCACAGAAAACATATTCCAATATCTTTCATACCAACGGGGGGAATGAAGCGTATTCTGTTATGGCAAACACTTTGCGAGGTATTTATGGCACAGATGTGCTGATCGCATCAGGAAACAGCTTTACAGGAAATGTACTGAAGGCAAAGTACAGTGAAAAAATGGCAGGCAGAATGATCATGCCAAATGGTCTTTGGGCTTACAAATGTACAATGAGCGGGTCTGAACTGAAGGAGACAGTCAGAAACTTTGTAGAAGGCTATGAGGGAGGTTTCATTCCCTTTAACAGGGGCTCTCTGCCTGTAGTAAGCGGCATTTCTGTGAAGGTCAGGGAAAATGACGATGGCTATACGCTGGATAAAGTTACAAAGAATGGAAAAGCAGTTGGGGACAATGACAGGTTTACTGTAACCTGTCTGGCGATACCGCGACACATGGAGGCTTATCCTGCAGGTAAAAATATTGTATTTGACAGTGAAGATATTTCTGTGAAAGATACCTGGACAGGACATATTTCGGAGGGTAATGTTATTCTTGCAGAGCCTGAAGACTACATTACTCTGAGGTGAGAAGAATGAATATTGGAAATCGTAATACAGGCAGAGAGAACTTTTTCATGAGAAAACGATTAAGGATAGCTGTCTTTATTGTTTTCTTCATTGGGATCGTTTTGATTGCTTTCCGGTATTTTAAGTTTGTGTCGAAAACGGTTTATGAGGAAAGTGCTTCCCATTTGACGGAGGTTTTTCATCAGTCAAATAATGTGTTAAATGAACTGACAAATAAGAATCTGACCTATCTTCATATGTGGGGGGAGTATCTGCAGAAGACTTCTGATGAAAGCGAGATCCGTGATTATATAGATAAAGCCCAGGAAGAGGCCGGTTTTTTATATTTCTATTTTCTGTCAGCTGACGGCAACTATAAGATGTTAACAGGTGAAGCCGGGTATCTTGGATTACAGGAAAATCTTGAAGATAAGATCACGCTGGGGGAGGATATCATAACAAATGCAGTAGTTCCCGGAAAACAACAGATGCTTGTATTTGCCAGCCCCCAGTCTCATGGAAGCTATCAGGGTTTTGAATATGATGCAATTGCCATTGCATATGAAAACGCTGATATAGTAGATGTATTGGATATCTCTGCTTTTAATGGAAATGCCAAGAGTTATGTGGTTCATCCAGATGGCCGTGTTGTCATCGATCATTCCTTTGAGGCATGGGGAACCGTGTATAATTTCTTTGGTGTTTTAAGAGAGCATTCTAATATTTCCGAAAAGGAGATCCTTGAACTTTCAGAGAAATTTAAAGAGAGACGTACAGATACGATGCTGGTAAATCTGGATGGAAGTAATTACTATCTGGTTTATGG
>OJKQ01001013.1_pt1 | contig 14606 bp, 9 predicted proteins | sample 1596641 | NCBI WGS metagenome assembly OJKQ01 (sample SAMEA4350167, study PRJEB24818) | metagenome | biome: human; feature: gut; material: faeces | place: Denmark | collected 2013-09 | reverse complement strand
TATTATGTCTTTTTTTAGCGCCTAAACCGCCTTTTACTCTTGCCATTTTTTATTCCTCCTTACCTGATTCCTATGCGTATGGTAAAATCTTCTTCATATTCTTAACGTTTGTTGCATCAACCATTGCTGGTTTTCTGAGATTTCTCTTATTCTTTGTTGTTTTCTTTGTTAAGATATGTCTCTTATAAGCTTTACTTCTTTTTAATTTTCCTGTTCCTGTAACTTTGAAACGTTTTGCAGCTGCTCTGCTTGTTTTCATTTTTGGCATGATAGATTCCTCCTTAAAATAATTATTTCTTTTCTGCCAACACCATGCTGATACTTCTTCCTTCAACCTTTGGTGCTTTTTCCACTACTGCTGTGTCAGATAAGCTTTCTGCGAAATCGTCGAGAATGTGTTTGCTTGCATTCATATGAGCCATTTCACGTCCGCGGAATCTCAAAGTGATCTTCACTTTATCTCCCTTGGATAAAAACTTCTTTGCAGCGTTCATTTTGGTATTCAGATCATTTAAATCAATATTCGGTGACAAGCGAATCTCTTTCAGCTCAACCACTTTCTGTTTCTTTTTGGCTTCTTTTTCTTTTCTTGCCAGTTCATAACGATACTTACCGTAATCGATAATCTTGCAGACAGGTGGTTTTGCAGTTGGAGCGATTTTAACTAAGTCAAGTTCTGCTTCCTCAGCAAGCTTCATAGCTTCTCTCGCTGACATAATGCCAAGCTGTTCTCCGTTTTCTCCGATCAGACGAATTTCTTTGTCTCTGATCTGTTCATTAATCATTAACTCGCTAATGGTATTGCACCTCCAAAATAATTTTTCATGCTTCCACATAAAAAAAGTGGATAGGCAGACTATCCACAATCAATCAAATACGCATATGCGACGTTTGAGGTATTAAACCATGAGACACTGTAAATTTGTGCTCCGGTGAGAGTGGATACTCTACTTTGTTTTCAACAACTCTGATAATATAACATACACACACTCATTTCGTCAAGTATATTTTTTGCATTTTATAAATTTTCTTGAATGAAATTTTATAAATTTAGATCAGTATTTGCATTTTGCGTTGCCATTTAGTACACTCTTCTTATATTATAAAATTTTTTTTAAAATACAAGAACCATGAAAGGTATTGACAAATAAACTATGGATCACAGAATTATCGATTTACACGTACATTCCACCGAATCAGACGGAACTCTCACACCCAAAGATCTGGTGGCTGAGGCAAAGAAAGCCGGGCTGGCAGCATTTGCACTGACAGACCATGACACCTGCCAGGGTGTGTGCAAAGCAATGCCCCTCGCTGCTTCTGCCGGAATCGAACTGATACCGGGCATTGAACTCTCCACCGATTATCACGGAAAAGAAGTCCATATCGTAGGGTTATATATTGATATCGAAAATGAGCAGCTTCTGAAAAAGACAGCCGAATACCGGAAATGCCGCAGTGAACGCAATGCACTTATGGTGGAGGCACTTCAGAAGGAAGGGCTTTCCATTACGATGGAAGAACTGGTGGCTGAAAATCCGGACTGCGTTATTACACGCGCCAACATTGCACGTTTTCTGTATGAACATGGCCAGATCAAGAGTGTCCGCGAAGCCTTTGACCGCTATATCGGCGACCACTGCAAATGCTATGTCGGCAGATTGAAAGTCGCTTCCACCGATGCCGTGCGTCTCATCAAAGAAGCCGGAGGAACGGCCATTTTAGCTCACCCTCTGCTCTACGGTCTGAGTAACACCAATCTCCAGAAAATGATCGACGAGCTGAAACCGGCGGGACTTGACGGGTTAGAAGCAATCTACTCCACCTACACCACCGGAGAAGAACAGCAGATGAAACGTCTTGCAAGGGAAAACGGACTGCTTATCAGCGGCGGCTCTGATTTCCACGGCTCAAACAAACCGGATATCGCTCTTGGCAGAGGACGGGGACATCTGTATATTCCTTACTCTGTTTTAGAAACGATAAAAGCCGGCAGATAAAAAAAGGAAGCTTACATATCAACGGTAAGCTTCTCTTTTTTTATAAAATAAACTTCTCGATCACTTCCGCGATTGCATCATGATTATTATCATTTTCCGTAACATAATCAGCGGCTTTCTTGATATCATCGATCCCGTTCTTCATAGCAATGCCAATATGTGCGGATTGGATCATCGGAATGTCGTTCTGCTCATCTCCGATCGCAACCGTGCTGGTATGTGGAATATTTAACAATTTCACCAGATACTGTGCGCCGGTTCCTTTGTCCGTGTCGACCGGACAATACTCCAGATACTCTTTACAGGAGAAAAAGGAGTTGCATTTTCCTTTCGCCCAGACAGCATTTGCTTTCTGGAAACGTTTTAATTTTTCATCATCCTCCAGATGGATCAGAATGACTTTCTGAGGTTCCGAATCCAGACAATCCGAAATTCTTCTTGTGAGTTTGTAGGTCATATGAGAACGCTCCACATAATAATCCAATTCTTTTGTGTGTCGTTTTGTCACAATGTCTACGGTATTGTAGGTCTGCGCATAGATGCCGGCTTTATGCGCCCGGTCAAAAATCTCCTGCGCAACCTCAATTGGAAGTGCACTTTTATAAAGCACACGGTCTGCCGCACAGTCATAGATCACTGCCCCGTTAAAGGCGATCATATAGCATCCCGGACTGGTCAGTCCAAGATCCTTTGCAACAATCCTGCCCGACTCTACCGGTCTTCCGGTTGCAAGAACAAAATAGTGTCCACGCTCTAACATTTTCTGTATTGCAGCCCGGTTCTTTTCAGAAATCGACTTATCATCACACAATAATGTATGATCCAGATCTGCAAATAAAATTTTATTATTCATAGCCATCCTCCCTCACACAATAACTGCTCTTTCCGTACTGCTATTTATTCTACAGGTTCTGCCGGGATAAACACTCTTCCCTGATATCCATGAGATGGTTTTGAAACATTTTCCATTGCCTCCCTGCAGAAAACATCCTGAGATGACAACGCAATCTTTCCGCGTCTGTCTACCTTCTCGTAATTGCCGTCAGCATGCAGCACATGTGCCTTTAAAGTGTCTGCCAGTTCCACATCCAGAATATGTCTGACACGTTTTTTCAGTTCATCATCTAATACCGGGAATAAAATCTCCACTCGTCTGTCTAAGTTACGCGGCATCCAGTCGGCACTTCCCATGTAAATTTCTTCTTCTCCATCATTGAAGAAATAGAAGATCCGGCTGTGCTCTAAGAAATTTCCAACGATCGAACGGACTTCAATATTCTCGCTCACCCCTGGGATCCCGACTTTTAAGCAGCAGATTCCACGGACGATCAGCTGGATCTTAACGCCTGCTGCAGACGCTTCATAAAGGGATTCAATGATTCCCGGATCACAGAGCGAATTCATTTTTGCAATGATCTTTGCAGGTTTTCCCTCTTTTGCATGCTTCGTCTCACGGCGGATCAGCTTTGTGAACTTCGTGCGAAGCCAGATCGGTGCAACCGCAAGTTCATTCCACGACAATGGTTCGGAGTAGCCGGACAACATATTGAATACGGCAGTTGCATCCTCTCCGATTGCACCGTCACAGGTAAAAATACCACAGTCTGTATATAACTTTGCTGTGGAGTCGTTGTAGTTACCGGTTCCAAGATGCACATAACGACGGATACCATCTTCCTCCCTCCGGACAACCAGCGCTATTTTGCTGTGGGTTTTCAGTCCAACCAGACCATAGATAACATGGCAGCCAGCCTGCTCTAATTTTTTTGCCCAGACAATGTTATTTTCCTCATCAAACCGGGCCTTTAACTCCACTAAAACAGAAACCTGCTTGCCGTTTTCAGCCGCCTGTGCCAATGAAGCAATAATTGGTGAATTGCCACTGACACGGTAAAGCGTCTGTTTGATGGCAAGTACATCCGGATCCACAGATGCCTGACGTATAAAATCAACCACCGGATCAAACGTCTGGTATGGATGATGCAAAAGGATATCTCCTTTTCGGATCTCATCAAAAATATTTTCCCCCGGTACGATCTCCGGCACGCGCTGTGGCGTGTAAGGCTCATTCCGCAGATCGTCACAGCCTTCTAATCCATACATTTTCATCAGGAATGTGAAATCAATTGGTCCGTTGATCTGGAAAATATCCTGTTCTGCCACTTTTAATTCATCTTTTAAGAAGTTTAACAGCTTTTTGTCAATACCATCCTCCACTTCCAGACGGATCACCTCTCCCCACTGACGCATTTTTAACTGTTTCTGAATCTCTTTTAACAGGTCAGCCGCCTCATCTTCATCGATCGACAGGTCGGCATTCCGCATGACACGGTAAGGATATGCACAGAGTACATCGTAGTTTAAAAACAATTTATCAATATTCCGCTCAATGACCTGCTCCAATAAAATGAAGGTCTTTTCATTTCCATCTTCCGAAGGGATATGTACCAGGCGTGGCAACACGCTTGGAACCTGAACGGTTGCAAATTCAATTTCCTCTTTTTCTGCTTTTCCTTTTTTCTTGGAAAGAAGTGCTGCAATGTTCAATGTCTTGTTCCGAATCAGTGGAAATGGTCTTGAGGCATCCACCGCCATCGGGGTGAGTACCGGATATACATTGTCTTCAAAATAGCGGTCCACAAATGCAGCCTGCGCCTCACTCAGATCTTCGAATGCATCCATCACAACGATCCCATGCTGGTGCATAAGCGGCACAAGAGAACGGTTATAGGTATTGTACTGAAGCGTGACAAGCTCTCTCGTGCGCTCATTGATCTTCTCTAACTGTTCCGATGCCGTCATTCCGGCAATGTCTTTTTTCTTATAATTGGCGTGTACCATATCCTTCAGGGATGCGACACGCACCATGAAAAATTCGTCCAGATTGGACGAAGTGATACTGACAAACTTTAATCGTTCCAGAAGCGGAATGGATTTATCTCTCGCCTCGTTTAATACACGGTGATTAAATTTCAGCCAGCTCAATTCCCTGTTTTCATAATATTCCGGTTTTTTAAAATCCTGTTCTTTCTCCATAAGATAAACCTAGCCTTTCCATTGGTTGTCTGTCAGCCGTAGACTCTCTTTTCTTTGATCACCGGCTTTATACTGAATACATTTTCAAAGTATGCCGTTTTGGCATCAAACAGTGCTTTTTCCAAAGCAATATCATCCATTGTCTCAATTGTGATCACAAGCTCTCTTCCCTTGACCGCCGCCTTCACATTCTTAAACTTCTGCTTGTGGCTCCGGTCCATTGCATTGGATACACGAAGGATTGCAGAAAGTTTTGCAACGGTCAGATAACTGTCATGATCCAATTTATCTGCGAGATCTTCATAGTCAGGAAGCGGCCATGTATTATATAATACTGTGTTTGCAATGATCTCACGCTCTTTGTGTGTCAGTCCGATAATCTCGGAAGCCATAATAATGTCATAGGAGCAGGACGGACCGTTGGCAAAACTGATATATTTTCCGCAGTCATGTAAAATGGCAGCCACCTGCAAAAGCAGCCGTTCTCTTCTGCCAAGTCCATGTACTTTTTTCATCGTATCAAAAATAAGGGTTGCCATCTGCGTCAGTGCATCAATATGTGGGGTGTAACTCATGTAACGCTCGGAAAGATTTCTTGCGGCAGATAAGACATCCGCCTCAAAATCATGTTCCACCCGGATCATATTATTCTTCTGTGCATAGTGGAATGCGATACCATCGCTGACATTCGTTCCCGGTGCCCAGAGACTCTCTGCGCCGATGCTCTCTGCCATGCATTTAAAGATCATCATATATGGAATGACAAGCGCATCACTCTCATTCGAAAGGTTCAATTCCTCTGAGATTTCCTCTAATGTCTTCTCATCCAGCTTTCTGATGTACTTTAAGAACTTTGCTGCCTCTATGGTATTGTCTTCCTTGTTTTTTTCTACTTTTCTGCTGATCTCTGATATATAATCACCGATGATGATCAGGTATTTGATCTTCGTCTCCTGAAGATACATAGCTTTAAAAACTTCAAGTTCCTTGTCAACAAGTTCTTCTACCTGAAGTTCATACTGTGCCAGATTGTTACTTTTTCTTGCAAGCTGCTCCCGCATACGCATGGTGCCGAGTGCCAGATGCTGTGTTGTGACTACTTTTCCCTTTGAGAATACCGTGATCTGCATACCGCCGCCTCCGGCATCCACAACTGCTGCACCTTTCTGGATCATACGCTCAAAATCTTCCCGCATGGCAACCGATTTATAACTGATAAAGCGATGCTCAGAGTTACTTAAAACTTTTACGAGAAGTCCTGTCCGGATGCGGATCTGGTCTAAGATAAAAAGTTCATTTTCAGCGTTTCTCAAGGCTGCGGCAGCATACGCTTCGTAACTGTCCACCCGGTAGCCGTCCATGATCTTTTTGTACTCGGCAAGCGTATCACACAGCGCCTCCACAAGTTCATATCCGATACTTCCCTTGGAATATGCATCTCTTCCGAGCTCAATCCTGCTCCGGATATAATCAATGTCACGGATTTTCTTCTTTCCTGAAATCTCAAATATTTTAATACTTACTTCATAAGAACCGATATAAATTGCTGCGAATGTATGGATCACCAGATGTCTGCCTCCTCATTTCTTTTGTATATCTCTATTATACCAATTTTTTATTCTTTTCCAAGTAAATAGTTGATAAATTGCTGTGCCGTCCTGCCGGATAATCCGCCGTGGGAAAGCTCCCATTTATTGGCCTCAGCAAGCAAAGTGTCCTCCTCCATGGAAACCTGATATTTTTCTGCAAGTACTTTGACAATATTCTGGAATTCCTTCTTGTTCGGTGCGCCAAAATAAATGGAAACACCAAATCTTGCATACAGGGATAGTTTTTCCTGTACAGTATCGGAAGTATGCATATCCTCACGCACTTCCTCTTTATCCGAAAATGTTTCACGGATCAGGTGGCGTCTGTTGGAGGTTGCATAGATCAGTACGTTATCCGGTTTTTTCTCAAGACCGCCCTCGATCACTGCCTTCAGATATTTATATTCGATCTCAAACTCTTCAAAAGAGAGATCGTCCATGTAAATAATGAACTTGTAATTGCGGTTTTTGATCTGTGCGATGACATCATTCAGATCACAGAACTGGTGCTTGTACACTTCGATTAGACGTAAGCCTCTGTCATAGTACTGGTTTGCAATGGCTTTGATACTGGTGGATTTTCCGGTTCCGGCATCCCCATATAACAGGCAGTTATTTGCCTGCTTTCCGTTGACAAATGCTTCTGTATTGTCGATGAGTTTCTGTTTTGCAAGCTCATAGCCGACCAGATCGTCTAATTTCACATGGGCAATATTTGTGATCGGCACGATCTCCACCTCTTCCTTTTCCCTGTGCTGAATGCGGAATGCCTTGTGAAGTCCGAGTTTACCAACGCCAAAATCTTTATAAAATGCCGTCACTGCATCTTTAAATCCGGACACATCTGTGGAAGCTTCCAGCTTTAACTTCAACTCATTGATGCGCTCCTTGATCCTCTTATTAAAAATCTTTCCGCTCCCTGTCATGCTCTGATAATCGGTGATGGCATCCATGCAGTCCATCTCAAAATAAGAGGCAAGTTTTCCAAAATCAAAATCAAACAGCGATTTGATGATCTCAAAGTCATGCAATACGATCTGATTGACAGAGCCCTCCACTTCGCCGCGGATCTCACAGGCTTTGCTGTAAGCATTCTCATTATTTACAAGAAGGAATGCCAGAAAACTGTGCCACAGATTTCCCACAAAGCCATGACTCACTGCCAGTTCCATTAACTGGTTCAAACTCTCATACAAAAGAGACTCCACATCCTCTTTATTATAATATTCATTTTCGTAATTCTCCATGATCCAGGTCATGTTATAAAATAAGTTACCATTTTCAAAATCTTTATATAAAATCAGATTCTTTGGACTCTTCATCAGTTTATTCATTCCCTTCTGCACTCACATAATTGCCAAGTATTTTCAAACGGATCGTCTCCTCTGTCAGCCCCCGCAGCGCATTCTGTACGGCTGCATCATTGAGGTTTCCCTCAATGTCAACAAAGAAGCGGTACTCCCACGCTTTTCCCTGCACCGGTCTGGACTCGATCTTGTTCATGTTGATTCCGTTGTAGATAAAATGGGACAGCTTATGGTACAGCGAACCGCTCTCATGCGGAACTTCAAAAGAGATACTGATCTTATTGGCTCTCGATTCAAAAATCTTCTTGTTCGCCACAATGATAAACTTTGTGTAATTGTTTTTATTGTTCTGGATTGCCTCGTCGAGCACTTTCAGACCATAAATGTCCGCAGTCAGGGTGCTTGCGATCGCTGCCTTGTTCTTTTTTCCATCCTCTTTGATTTTCTGGGCGGACATCGCCGTATTTTTCAGACTGTGCTTTTCCCAGTCTCTGTGGCTCTCAAGGTATTTCGAGCACTGCATCAGCGCCTGTGGGTGGGAATAAATGTCGGTGATATCGTCCATGTCTGCTTCCGGCAGACCCAAAAGTGCATGGTCGATACGGATGATCTGCTCTCCCACGATATAATTATTGTATTCCACCATAAGATCATAGTTCTCGGAAACGATTCCGGCGGATGAATTCTCAATTGGGAATACAGCGTAATCGGCCTCCCCGTTTTGGATGGCTTCCATCGCATCCCGCCACGTATCCACATGATAACTGTCTGCATTCTCCCCGAAATACTCATTCAGCGCAAGCTGGGAATACGCGCCTTCTGTTCCCTGAAATACGATTTTAGCATTTTTGTAATTCAGATGATCTACTTCTTTAAAATCGGGTTTTTCCGTCTGACCATGTTCTGTCAGAAGCTGATACTGACGCTTCCGGCTCATGGACATGATCTGCTCGAACAGTTCACGGATACCATGTTTTAAAAATGGCGTAGTTCCTTTTCTGCTCAATGTTTCCAACTTGGAAACCTCACGCTGCTTGTCAAATACTTTCTTTCCTACAGCAATTTTATATTCAGCAACTTCCTCAGAAATTGCCATTCTGCGTTCATACAGATCTACGATCTGACTGTCGATCTGATCGATCTCATCTCTTAGTTCCAATAAATCTCTCATAATAAATCCAAGCCTTTCCATTTATTATTTATAATATATTACATTCACAGTTTGCTTGCAAGAGAACACTTGCGTCATGGTATACAGAAATGCTATACTTTTTATAGATAAAGATTATAAATCAAAGAGGTGATTTACTTATGAAAAAAATCTGGAAATGGCTGCTTTTTGTGTTGGTGATCCTTCTTGCTGCCGGGTGTGTTTTCCTCTACCGGTACATAAACCGCATTCGGTATAATGACGGTTATGTCAACGGCAACACTGCGGGAAATCTGTATAACGAAGGATATTTCTGTGAAAAAGATGGTATTGTCTACTTTGCCAACCCTGCCGACAACTACTGTCTGTACTCCATGAACCCGGACGGCACAAACATCAAAAAGTTAGAGGATCAGAGTGTCAGCTACATCAACGTGGATGACCACTACATTTATTACTGTAAACTTAAGGGAAAAAGCGCTGATTCGTTTTCCTTCCTCCCGGTCAATACCAACAGCTTATGCCGGCTGGACATTGACGGAAAAGGAAAACCTGAAATTTTAGATGATGATCCGTGTATGTATGCTTCCCTGGTTGGAAATTATCTGTACTATCTGCATTATGATACCACTGATGCAACCACGCTGTACAAAGTCAAAATTGATGGCAAGGAAAAAGAGCAGGTAGAAAAACAGTCCTACTTTACCGCAAGTACCGATGGACAATATATTTATTATAACGGACTGACAGACAATCATAATATCTATGAGATGGACACTTCCAATGACCACGCAAAAGTCATCTATGAGGGGAACTGCTGGATGCCGGTGAAAGACGGAAACAATCTTTATTTTATGGACTGTGAAAACGATTACCGCATTGCCAAAGTCGATCTGACAAATGGTGAAAAAACGCTGGTCACGGACTGCCGTGTCGACTGCTATAATGTCACAGGCGATAAAATCTTTTTTCAGAAAAATGATAAGACAAATCCGGCCATCTGTTGTATTAATACAGATGGAAGCAATTATCAGGAATTAAAAGAAGGCAACTACACTGCCATTAATGTAACTTCCACATATGTCTATTTTAAAGATTTTACGACCAAAACCCCTTATTATACATCTGTTGCTGCCCCGGGCAATGTACAGATTTTCAATCCGTAAGCAGGCGTTGTTACAATGCAATTTTTTACAAAAAAAGAAACGTCAGGAAACTTCATTTTTTCCTGGCGTTTCTTTATCCCGCAAAACAAATATTTATGCAAAATCAAATAACGACAACTGATTGGACTCCGGCATATCGCCCAGCAGTCCAAGATCTGCCATAAGATCAATGGTAGATTTCGTCACCTTGGTTCTCTGGCGGAAATCATCTTTGGATAAGAATTTTCCGTCTTTTGCTGCCTCCGCAACCGCAATTGCAGCATTGTCACCCATACCTTCAATGGTATTTAACGCCGGCATAAGCTTTCCGTCGATGATCTGGAAACGGTCCGGCAATGCACGGTAAATATCAATTGGCGTGAAATCAAAGCCTCTCGCATACATCTCCTGCACGATCCGCATATCACGGTAGACATCCTGCTCTTTTTTGGAAAGAGAGTCTTTTCTTCTTGTGTAATCCTTATAAAAATATTCCAGACGCTCTTTTCCCTGACACATGATCTCATAGTTGAAACCGGTCGCACGAATGGAAAAATATGCTGCATAATAGGCGAGTGGATAAAAAACTTTACAGTATGCAATACGCCACGCCATCATAACGTAGGCAGCCGCATGTGCTTTCGGGAACATATACTTGATCTTTAAACACGAATCAATATACCATTCCGGTACATTATGTGCCCGCATCTCTTCCTTCCATTCTTCCTTTAATCCCTTACCTTTTCGAACAGACTCCATAATGGTAAAGGACTGCTCACTGTCAAGTCCCATACTGATCAGATAAATCATAATATCATCACGGGTACAGATTGCAGTAGAAATCGTTGCAATCCCCTGCTCAATTAAAGTCTGTGCATTTCCCAACCACACATCCGTACCATGCGAAAGTCCTGAAATTCGGATCAGATCCGAAAATTCGGTCGGTTTCGCATCAATAACCATCTGCATCGCAAAATCTGTTCCAAACTCCGGGATTCCTAAACATCCCAGGGGAATACCGTTGATGTCTTCCGGTTCTACTCCCAATGCAGAGGTATTCATAAACAGCGACATGACTGTCTGATCGTCCAAAGGGATCGTCTGTGGATCAAGTCCTGTCAAGTCCTGTAACATACGGATCATGGTCGGATCATCGTGTCCGAGAATGTCCAGTTTTAATAAGTTATGGTCGATGGAATGGTAATCAAAATGAGTCGTAACCGTTGCAGTCGTCATATCGTTTGCCGGATGCTGTACCGGAGTAAACGTATTAATCTCCTCGCCCACCGGAAGAACAACGATACCTCCCGGATGCTGTCCGGTCGTTCTCCGGACGCCGACACATCCCTGTACAATACGGTCAATCTCACAGTTTCTCTTGTGAATTCCACGCTCTTCATAATAATTTTTGATATATCCAAATGCAGTCTTATCCGCAAGTGTACCAATCGTTCCGGCACGGAATGTCTGTCCGTAACCGAAAATAACCTCACAGTAAGCATGGGCTTTACTCTGATACTCACCGGAAAAGTTTAAGTCGATATCCGGCTCTTTATTTCCCTTGAATCCAAGGAAGGTCTCAAATGGAATATCAAATCCATCTTTTACCAGCTTTTTGCCACACACCGGACAAATCTTATCCGGCATATCACAACCACTTCTTCCGGAAAATGCCTTGACTTCCGGTGAATCAAAATCGCTGTATTTGCAATATTCGCAACGGTAATGCGCCTGCAATGGATTTACCTCCGTGATACCGGACATGGTCGCTGCAAAAGAGGAACCTACCGAACCACGGGAACCTACAAGGTAACCATCCTCGTTCGACTTCCATACAAGCTTCTGTGCGATAATATACATTACCGCATATCCATTGGAAATAATCGAATTTAATTCTCGGTCAAGCCGCTCCTTTACGATCGGAGGCAGTTCTTCACCATACATGCTGTGCGCCTTGTTATAGCAGATATCACGGAGCATCTGATCCGAATTCTCGATAAACGGCGGACACTTATCCGGTCTTACCGGTGCAATCTTCTCACACATATCCGCAATTTTGTTTGGATTTGTAATGACGACCTCTTCTGCCTTGGCACTTCCAAGATATTCGAATTCCTTTAGCATTTCTTCGGTTGTTCGAAGATATAACGGTGCCTGCTCGTCAGCATCCTTAAATCCCTTTCCGGCCATAATAATACGGCGGTAGATTTCATCTTCCGGGTCAAGGAAATGCACATCGCAGGTAGCCACCACAAGCTTGTTAAATTCCTCCCCCAGTCTGCAGATCCTGCGGTTGATATCCTGCAGCTCTTCCATCGTATTCACCGGCTCCTTGTCACTGCGCAACATGAACTCATTGTTTCCAAGCGGCTGTATCTCCAGATAATCATAGAACTTTACAAGTCTTATGATCTCTTCCTGCGGTCTTCCGCCCACAATCGCACGGTATAATTCTCCAGCTTCACAGGCAGAGCCTAAAAGAAGTCCCTCTCTGTATTTGACAAATTCACTTTTTGGCACACGTGGCCTCTTATTATAATACGTGAGGTGTGAAAGTGAAACCAGACGATACAGATTGATACGTCCGATGTCATTTGTCGCCAGAATAATTGCATGGTAGGTCGGCATTTTCATGACCGTTTCCGGGGAGGTGGAAACCATATGGTTCACATCATCGAGATTTTCCATACCGCGTTCTTTTAACATCTCAATAAATTTCACAAAAATTTCTGCTGTACAGGCAGCATCGTCAACTGCACGATGATGGTTTTCCAGTGAGACATTCAATGCCTTTGCAACGGTATCGAGTTTAAAACGATTCAGGTTCGGCAGCAGAATTCTGGCAAGAGCCACTGTATCTATGATCGTAAACTCTCTCTCTATCCCCTGATTCTTGCAGTTTTTCTTAATAAAACTCATATCAAATTCCGCATTGTGGGCAACCATGATCGCACCCTCGCAGAACTTCATAAATTCCGGCAGAATCTCCTCAATCTTCGGTGCGTCAATGACCATATCATCCTTAATTGAGGTCAATTCCTCGATTCGGAATGGAATTGGCACTTCCGGGTTTACAAACGTCGAAAAACGGTCTGTAATGACACCACCGACTACTTTCACTGCACCGATCTCAATAATCTTATTCTTATCCGGGCTGAAACCGGTCGTCTCCAAGTCGAACACCACATAGGTCTCATCGAGGCTTTGTCCCTTCGAATCTGTGATAATATCCTTTAAGTCATCCACCAGATACGCTTCCACACCGTAGATAACCTTAAAATCGTCATCCGGACTCAGTGCATGGTTTGCATCCGGGAATGCCTGTACATCGCCGTGGTCGGTGATCGCAATCGCCTTATGTCCCCATTTCATGGCACGCTTTACGATGTCCTTACACTCGGACACACCATCCATATCACTCATCTTTGTATGACAGTGCAATTCCACACGCTTCTCCGGACTGGTGTCCATACGGGTGGTCGTAAAGTCTGCAATCTTCTTAATCCCAACGATCGAACCGATTGTTAATTCACTGTCAAACTTATCGATTGTCGTGACACCTTTGATTTTTAAGAATGCCCCTTTTTTCAGATTGCCAAGAAGCTCATCCCTGTCTTCATTTCTCGTAAATATTTTCAGGACAATGGAATCCGTAAAATCTGTGACCGACATGATAATGATTGTCTTTTCGTTACGGATCTCCCTCGTCTCAACCGTCATGACCTGACAGCGGATGGTAACTTCACCCATCTCACCCACGATTTTCTCCAATGGGATGGTCTCTCCATCCTCAATATCACGACCGTAAATCACATCCGGATTATCGGATTTTTTACCTCCGCCAAAGCCACCACCATCATAACGTTTTTTAAACTCTTTCCGCGGTCCGTCGTATGGTTTTTTTGCAGTATTTCCTGCACCATTTGCAGATTTTGCATCGTTTTTTGCAGGTTTTACGGCGTTTCCACCACCTGTAGAACCACTGTCTCCAGATGTTGTAGTCTGACCGGAAACTGCACTTTTTTCATTGGCATCTGAAGCAACTGCAACTGTCTCTCCGTCCTCATCCTTCAAATTGATATTTTTTAATATATTTTTGATTTCAAACTGAATCTGAAGATCACTGTTTTTCTTGTACCTGCTCTCTTTTGGTTCCTCAAAGTCAAGGTCAACAATCAGGTTCATGCCACAGCGCTCACACACGATTTTCTCTAAAAATTCCACAATTTCATGGGAGCGTGTCTGTGCAATGATCGTATTTTCCAGTACAAGATGCAGATGACTGTCATCCGTAAATTCCATTTTGGAAGCACGCAGCGGATTAGATTCCGTCAGTCAGTAGGCTTTTAACTCTTCTAAAATTCTGCCCTTATACATAT
>OJKQ01001011.1_pt1 | contig 14674 bp, 10 predicted proteins | sample 1596641 | NCBI WGS metagenome assembly OJKQ01 (sample SAMEA4350167, study PRJEB24818) | metagenome | biome: human; feature: gut; material: faeces | place: Denmark | collected 2013-09 | reverse complement strand
ACTCATAAGAATTCCCTCTCATGTAAAAAGAGACACCATAAAGGTACTGTGTGGTGTTTGAAAATCACTCAATTATGTACCACCCACCACAACAGGGGAAGACCCATAAATAAACAGTTATTTTGTTGAGGAAGGGTAAGATAACTGCGGGTGCCTGAAGCTTTCCGGTTTCAGGTTTACTTTGAGGTCTGGAAAGATGAAGCCCCAGGAGATATTTCTATCAACCCTGGGGCTGCCACTCCAAACCCGAACAATTTGGATGGTAGTCCCTTCTTCGCATGGAGGCAATATAAACATGCTGACGAAATATGCCCTTGTGGCAGTCATAGTGCTGTGTTTAACGGTGCTGGGATTTACGCTTCTGGTCGGAGACTCGCTGTGTGAGTTTACGGTGAAGGAACGTAATATTGAGTTTAAGGCTGTTCTCGCTTACGAACCGAAGAAGTAGCCGCTGTGCGGGGAGTAATCCCCGCATATCCGGTTGTCAGGTCAGGATGGTAAGGCACCTGCTTTACACTTTCGCCCGCGGTCAGCAATGGCTGCGGGCGAATCGTACCAGATGTTGTCAATTAATCGTGTTGGCACAGCGTTATGACTATTTTTTCTTTTATCTGCCAGTGCACAGCAAACTGCTCATCCTCTAGTCGAATGATGATCTGCTGTTTATTCCAGCTAATTATCTGATAATCCAGAAAACCTTGAGCGGCCTGTATCTTGCTTGCCTTAAATGCGCTCTCTTTGGCGGAAAATGCCAGTGTCAGCGCCAGAGAAAAGGTTAAACCGCATTCTGCGAGTCGCTCGTGTTCTGCTGGTGTAATAATGTTGTCTGTCAATTCTCTAGCGGTTTGTACAGAGAAAATCTCTTCGATATCAATGCCAATCGGTTGACGAGATACCACGGCTAATGCCGTAGTCCCACAGTGACTAATGCTGCCGTATACCCCCGCAGGCCACACAGGTTGGCGTAGCTCGCCGATTGCGGGCACACATTTATAGCCATATTCCCGCAGCGCATAAACTGCAGCGATCCGTCCGGCTAAATGCTCTGTTTTACGTTTACGTCCAGCGTGTTGCAGTTGCGCGTAGTGCGGCAGCCAGAGTAAATCCTGCTCGCGAAAACTCGCAGGATCGAACTCAACAAAATGCAGCGTATGTCCGGTAAAGGGGAGGGCGGTATGCGTAGTTTTCATGTCAACTATATTATTCCTCCCCCAAATATCGGGGGAGGAAGCGTTAGCATCAGAAGTGAGTGTTTACGCTCATATACCACGTACGTCCCGGCTCGTTATAGGTATACGCCCCGGCACCGGCGATATAGTTGGCTCCTGCCAGATCGCCCGTGGTCTGGGCATTACCCGCACGCCACAAACGTTTGTCGAACAGGTTGTCCACGCCGCCGGTCAGACTGACATTCTTCGTCACATCCCAGGTCGCGCTCAGACCCACAATGCTGTAAGGACTGATTTCTTTGGTTTCCGGGCCAACCGCTGGCTGACCTTTATAGTTGTACTTCTTCGGCTGCTGCTTGCCGTACCAGGTGAAGGTCGTTTGCATCGACAAATCTTCCCGTGCCTGCCAGCTCAGCGTTGAGTTCAACGTATACTCCGGGATGATCGACAAACGGTCGCCCGTGGTTTTGTTTTCACTCTTCAGCATATAAGTGATGTTATTGGTCCACATCACCGTTTCGCTAACCGGTACGTTTAACGATCCTTCCAGACCTTCAACCACCGCTTTCGGTACGTTATCCCACTGATAGAGATCGGTGCCGACTGCGTTTTGCCCTACAGCCACATAGCCCGCTTCAATCTTATTGCGATAATCGTTGCGGAACCAGGTGACGCCCGCCAGCCAGCCGTCGCGTTTGAACTCCAGACCAATCTCTTTGTTGATGCTGGTTTCCGCTTTCAGGTCATCATTACCTTGCAGATAGCAGCCGCCCGCGCTGGCATAGCAGCCCTGACCTTTACTGTAGAGAATGTAGTTTGGGTTAGTCTGGTACAGACTCGGCGCTTTATAAGCACGGGCAATGCCCATTTTCAGCGTGAAATCATCGCCTAAACCTTGCGATATGTTTAGAGCCGGACTCCAGTTATTGCCAACAATGCTGTGATGATCGAAACGCAGCCCCGGCGTTACGATGGTGCTGTCAGTCAGCTCCATATTGTTTTCGGCAAATAGCGAGAAAATTTCTGCTTTTGAATACGGGCTACGGTCGGTGGCACTCACACCATCAATAGCACCGCCGGTATTCGTCCCAGTGAGCGCCTGGGTGTTGGAACTTAAATCCTTCATCCGCTGCTGATTCCACTCCGTACCCAGCGTCAGCGTCTGGTTAACGAGGAAATCAATCGGCAGGTTAACTTCGCTGTGCAGCATCACGTCATCGAGATCGATATCGACGAAATCCTGTGTCGCTTTTTCGTTAAATTTCCCTTCGGTACCGCCCGCCAGACCTTCCGGAATACGCGAGTTACGGGTGTGTTCGTACTGCACCCAGTTGCTGGTGGTCACGCCGTTATCCCAGCCGCCGTTCCATGTCAGCGAGTAGTTCTGGCGATACAGACGGTTGGTTTCATCGCCATATTTCGAGCGGGTATAGGAGTCAGAGTTGGTGTTCTGGGTGTCGCCCGCATACAGGTTACCCTGGCGGCTGTAGCCCGCTTCCAGTTCGAGTGATTGCAGAGGCGCGAAGTCCCAGCGCACTACGCCATTAATATCTTTGTTAATTACCCCTTCGCGCCCGGCTGGTAACGTCGTGGCATACGTTCCGGCACGCGCGGACTGATGGCCCTGGTTGATATCCCACGCGTCAGCCTGGGTTTTGTCGAGGTTGCCATACAAGCGGAAGCTGAATTCGTCGCCCAGCGGACCGGTCAGGCTGAAGTTGGTGCGTTTGGTGGCACCTTCCTCTTTATGTTCTGGCGCATTGAAATAAGCATCCCAGGAGCCGTGCCACTCACCGCTGCCTTTTTTGGTAATGATGTTAACCACGCCGCCCGCCGCGCCGTTGCCATAACGCGCAGCTGCCGGACCACGCAGAACTTCAATACGTTCAATCATTTCAGGTGGCACCCAAGAGGTATCACCACGGGTATCGCGCTCGCCACGCCAGCCCTGACGCACTGAGTTACGGCTGCTTACCGGCTTGCCGTCAATCAAAATCAGTGTGTTTTCCGGACCCATGCCGCGGATATCAATCTGGCGGTTATTCCCACGCTGACCACTGGTGGAGTTACCGGTCAGGTTAACGCCTGGCATGGTACGGATGATCTCCGACACATCGCGGGCAACGGGGTTTTTGCGGATTTCATCTGCGGTGATGGTCGAAACGCCAGGCGCCTGTAAGTTCTGCTCAGCGGCGGTAACGACAATGGTATCGTCATGTGAAACAGGAGTATCGGTTGGCTCTTGTGCCTGTGCTACCCCATAAATCCCCAGATTGACCAACAAGGCCAGGGAATGAATCTTCTTGTTCATTGTTTTATTCCTGCATTTTTGCCACGAATTGCAACTGTCGGGCATGGTCGTCATCAATACGACGCACCCCGCTACCGCGAAAACCTTTGATCCTGAAAGACACGCAGTGCAGTTGGTTAATTAATGTCCGCGCTTCCCACGGCGCGCCATTACGCTATTGCAAATGCAAATAGTTATCAATAATATTATCAATATATTTCTGCAATCAATAAAAAATTGCACAGTAAACATGGGGTTATGGTGTGACGGCGTTAAAAGTAGGAAGTGAGAGCTGGTGGCAGTCGAAACATGGCCCGGAATGGCAGCGTCTGAATGACGAAATGTTTGAGGTCACTTTCTGGTGGCGTGATCCCCAAGGTTCTGAAGAATACTCGACGATAAAGCGCGTATGGGTCTACATCACTGGTGTGACCGATCACCATCAGAACACCCAGCCCCGGTCGATGCAGCGAATTGCAGGAACCGATGTTTGGCAGTGGACGACACAACTCAATGCCAACTGGCGCGGCAGCTACTGCTTTATTCCTACCGAACGCGATGACATTTTTTCTGCACCATCCCCCGATCGCCTCGAATTACGCGAAGGCTGGCGAAAACTATTACCCCAGGCGATAGCCGATCCGCTGAATCCACAAAGCTGGAAAGGCGGGCGAGGGCACGCTGTTTCTGCACTCGAAATGCCGCAAGCGCCTCTGCAACCGGGATGGGATTGTCCGCAAGCGCCAGAAACGCCTGCCAAAGAAATTATCTGGAAAAGTGAGCGGTTGAAAAATTCACGCCGTGTATGGATTTTTACCACCGGCGATGCAACAGCAGAAGAACGCCCGCTGGCAGTTTTGCTTGATGGCGAATTTTGGGCGCAGAGTATGCCCGTCTGGCCTGCGCTAACTTCGCTGACCCATCGTCGGCAACTTCCTCCCGCCGTGTATGTGTTGATCGACGCTATCGACACCACGCACCGCGCCCACGAACTGCCGTGTAATGCGGATTTCTGGCTCGCAGTACAGCAAGAGTTATTACCCCTGGTGAAAGCTATTGCCTCTTTTAGCGATCGCGCCGATCGCACCGTGGTCGCCGGGCAGAGTTTTGGTGGGCTTTCTGCGCTGTATGCCGGACTAAACTGGCCTGAACGCTTTGGCTGTGTATTAAGCCAGTCAGGATCGTACTGGTGGCCGCATCGGGGCGGGCAGCAAGAAGGTGTTTTACTTGAGCAACTTAAAGCTGGTGAAGTTAGCGCCGAAGGTCTGCGCATTGTGCTGGAAGCGGGTATTCGCGAGCCGATGATCATGCGGGCCAATCAGGCGCTGTATGCGCAATTACACCCCATAAAAGAATCCATTTTCTGGCGTCAGGTTGACGGCGGACATGATGCGCTTTGTTGGCGCGGTGGCTTGATGCAGGGGCTAATCGACCTCTGGCAACCACTTTTCCATGACAGGAGTTGAATATGGCATTCAGTAATCCCTTCGATGATCCGCAGGGAGCGTTTTACATTTTGCGCAATGCGCAGGGGCAATTCAGTCTGTGGCCGCAACAATGCGCCTTACCGGCAGGCTGGGACGTTGTGTGTCAGCCGCAGTCACAGGCGTCCTGCCAGCAGTGGCTGGAAGCCCACTGGCGTACTCTGACACCGACGAATTTCACCCAGTTGCAGGAGGTGCAATGAGCCAGCATTTACCTTTGGTCGCCGCACAGCCCGGCATCTGGATGGCAGAAAAACTGTCAGATTTACCCTCCGCCTGGAGCGTGGCGCATTACGTTGAGTTAACCGGAGAGGTTGATGCGCCATTACTGGCCCGCGCGGTGGTTGCCGGATTAGCGCAAGCAGATACGCTGCGGATGCGTTTTACGGAAGATAACGGCGAAGTCTGGCAGTGGGTCGATGATGCGCTGACGTTCGAACTGCCAGAAATTATCGACCTGCGAACCAACATTGATCCGCACGGTACTGCGCGGGCATTAATGCAGGCGGATTTGCAACAAGATCTGCGCGTCGATAGCGGTAAACCACTGGTCTTTCATCAGTTGATACAGGTGGCGGATAACCGCTGGTACTGGTATCAGCGTTATCACCATTTGCTGGTCGATGGCTTCAGTTTCCCGGCCATTACCCGCCAGATCGCCAATATTTACTGCGCATGGCTGCGTGGCGAACCAACGCCTGCTTCGCCGTTTACGCCTTTCGCTGATGTAGTGGAAGAGTACCAGCAATACCGCGAAAGCGAAGCCTGGCAGCGTGATGCGGCATTCTGGGCGGAACAGCGTCGTCAATTGCCGCCGCCCGCGTCACTTTCTCCGGCACCTTTACCGGGGCGCAGCGCCTCGGCAGATATTCTGCGCCTGAAACTGGAATTTACCGACGGGGAATTCCGCCAGTTGGCTACGCAACTTTCAGGTGTGCAGCGTACCGATTTAGCCCTTGCGTTGGCAGCCTTGTGGCTGGGGCGATTGTGCAACCGCATGGACTACGCTGCCGGATTTATCTTTATGCGTCGACTGGGCTCGGCGGCGCTGACGGCTACCGGACCCGTGCTCAACGTTTTGCCGTTGGGTATTCACATTGCGGCGCAAGAAACGCTGCCGCAACTGGCAACCCGACTGGCAGCACAACTGAAAAAAATGCGCCGCCATCAACGCTACGACGCCGAACAAATTGTCCGTGACAGTGGGCGAGCGGCAGGAGAGGAACCGCTGTTCGGTCCGGTACTCAATATCAAGGTATTTGATTACCAACTGGATATTCCTGGTGTTCAGGCGCAAACCCATACCCTGGCAACCGGTCCGGTTAATGACCTTGAACTGGCCCTGTTCCCGGATGAACACGGTGATTTGAGTATTGAGATCCTCGCCAATAAACAGCGTTACGATGAGCCAACGTTAATTCAACACGCTGAACGCCTGAAAATGCTGATTGCGCAGTTCGCCGCGGATCCGTCGCTGTTGTGCGGCGATGTCGATATTATGCTGCCAGGCGAGTATGCGCAGCTGGCGCAGATCAACGCCACTCAGGTTGAGATTCCAGAAACCACGCTGAGCGCGCTGGTGGCAGAAAAAGCGGCAAAAACACCGGATGCTCCGGCGCTGGCAGATGCGCGCTACCAGTTCAGCTATCGGGAAATGCGCGAGCAGGTAGTGGCGCTGGCAAATCTCCTGCGTGAGCGTGGCGTTAAACCGGGCGACAGCGTAGCGGTGGCGCTACCGCGCTCGGTCTTTTTGACTCTGGCGCTACATGCAATTGTTGAGGCTGGTGCGGCCTGGTTACCGCTGGATACCGGCTATCCGGACGATCGCCTGAAAATGATGCTGGAAGATGCGCGTCCGTCGCTGTTAATCACCACCGACGATCAACTGCCGCGCTTTGCCGATGTTCCAGATTTAACCCGCCTTTGCTATAACGCCCCGCTTACACCGCAGGGCAGTGCGCCGCTGCAGCTTTCACAACCGCACCACACGGCTTATATCATCTTCACCTCCGGTTCCACCGGCAGACCAAAAGGGGTAATGGTCGGGCAGACGGCTATCGTTAATCGCCTGCTTTGGATGCAAAACCATTACCCGCTTACAGGCGAAGATGTCGTTGCCCAAAAAACGCCGTGCAGTTTTGATGTCTCGGTGTGGGAGTTTTTCTGGCCGTTTATTGCCGGGGCTAAACTGGTGATGGCTGAACCGGAAGCGCACCGCGACCCGCTCGCTATGCAGCAATTCTTTGCCGAATATGGTGTAACGACCACGCACTTTGTGCCGTCGATGCTGGCGGCATTTGTTGCATCGCTGACGCCGCAAACCGCTCGCCAGAGTTGCGCGACGTTGAAACAGGTTTTCTGTAGTGGTGAAGCCTTACCGGCTGATTTATGCCGCGAATGGCAACAGTTAACCGGCGCGCCGTTGCATAATCTATATGGCCCGACGGAAGCGGCGGTAGATGTCAGTTGGTATCCGGCTTTTGGCGAGGAACTGGCAGAGGTGCGCGGCAGCAGTGTGCCGATTGGTTATCCGGTGTGGAATACGGGCCTGCGCATTCTCGATGCGATGATGCATCCGGTGCCGCCGGGTGTGGCGGGAGATCTCTATCTCACCGGTATTCAACTGGCGCAGGGGTATCTTGGACGACCCGATCTGACCGCCAGCCGCTTTATTGCCGATCCTTTTGCCCCAGGTGAACGGATGTACCGTACCGGCGATGTGGCCCGCTGGCTGGATAACGGCGCAGTGGAGTACCTCGGGCGCAGTGACGATCAGCTAAAAATTCGCGGGCAGCGTATCGAACTGGGCGAAATTGATCGCGTGATGCAGGCGCTGCCGGATGTCGAACAAGCCGTTACCCACGCCTGTGTGATTAACCAGGCGGCAGCCACTGGTGGTGATGCGCGTCAGTTGGTGGGCTATCTGGTGTCGCAATCAGGTCTGCCGTTGGATACCAGCGCATTACAGGCGCAGCTTCGTGAAACATTGCCACCACATATGGTACCGGTGGTTCTGCTGCAACTTCCACAGTTACCACTTAGCGCCAACGGCAAGCTGGATCGCAAAGCCTTACCGTTGCCTGAACTGAAGGCACAAGCGCCTGGGCGTGCGCCGAAAGCGGGCAGTGAAACGATTATCGCCGCGGCATTCTCGTCGTTGCTGGGTTGTGACGTGCAGGATGCCGATGCTGATTTCTTTGCGCTTGGCGGTCATTCGCTACTGGCAATGAAACTGGCTGCGCAGTTAAGTCGGCAGTTTGCCCGCCAGGTGACGCCGGGGCAAGTGATGGTCGCGTCAACTGTCGCCAAACTGGCAACGATTATTGATGGTGAAGAAGACAGCTCCCGGCGCATGGGATTCGAAACCATTCTGCCGTTGCGTGAAGGTAATGGCCCGACGCTGTTTTGTTTCCATCCGGCCTCCGGTTTTGCCTGGCAGTTCAGCGTGCTCTCGCGTTATCTCGATCCACAATGGTCGATTATCGGCATTCAGTCGCCGCGCCCCAATGGCCCCATGCAGACCGCGGCAAATCTGGATGAAGTCTGCGAAGCGCATCTGGCAACGTTACTTGAGCATCAACCGCACGGCCCTTATTACCTGCTGGGTTATTCGCTGGGCGGTACGCTGGCGCAGGGTATTGCGGCGCGGCTGCGTGCCCGTGGCGAACAGGTGGCATTTCTTGGCTTGCTGGATACCTGGCCGCCAGAAACGCAAAACTGGCAGGAAAAAGAGGCTAATGGCCTGGACCCGGAAGTGCTGGCGGAGATTAACCGCGAGCGCGAGGCCTTCCTGGCGGCACAGCAGGGAAGTACTTCAACGGAGTTGTTTACCACCATTGAAGGCAACTACGCTGATGCTGTGCGCCTGCTGACGACTGCTCATAGCGTACCGTTTGAAGGTAAAGCGACGCTGTTTGTTGCTGAACGCACGCTTCAGGAAGGTATGAATCCCGAACGCGCCTGGTCGCCGTGGATTACGGAGCTGGATATCTATCGTCAGGATTGTGCGCATGTGGATATTATCTCTCCAGGGGCGTTTGAAAAAATTGGGCCGATTATTCGCGCTACGCTAAACAGGTAAATTAATATTATCTATAAACCCATAATTACAGGAAATAATTATGGGTTTATCATTTATTTAATTTATAAGTTTGGTGGATATTTCTCTTAAATAGAGTGAATGTTGCATTCAGTGGAAGGAATTTACAAACTTCAGCTTCGGATAATTCTCACCAACTGGTAAAGTGAGCGCCGTGGAGATTTCCCCCTATTGGACTCATTTTCAGGTTATACCCCATGTCATCACTGAATATTAAACAGGGAAGTGACGCTCATTTTCCCGAGTATCCTCTGGCGTCGCCCAGTAATAATGAAATTGATTTACTTAATCTAATTGAAGTTTTATGGCGGGCCAAAAAAACGGTCATGGCGGTCGTTTTTGCGTTTGCCTGCGCAGGTTTACTGATCTCTTTCATCCTACCGCAAAAATGGACCAGCGCGGCGGTTGTCACGCCTCCAGAACCTGTTCAGTGGCAGGCGCTTGAGAAAACATTCACTAAGCTTCGTGTGCTGGATCTGGATATCAAAATTGATCGTACAGAAGCATTTAACCTGTTTATCAAGAAGTTTCAGTCGGTTAGCTTGCTGGAAGAGTACCTGCGTTCATCACCTTATGTGATGGACCAATTAAAAGAGGCGAAAATCGATGAACTGGATTTGCATCGCGCAATTGTCGCATTGAGCGAAAAAATGAAAGCGGTTGATGACAATGCCAGTAAGAAAAAAGATGAACCGTCACTGTATACCTCCTGGACGCTAAGTTTTACCGCGCCAACCAGTGAAGAGGCGCAGACCGTTTTGAGCGGGTATATCGATTATATCTCTGCGTTGGTGGTGAAAGAGTCGATAGAAAACGTCCGTAATAAACTGGAGATCAAAACCCAGTTTGAAAAAGAAAAACTGGCTCAGGATCGCATTAAAACGAAAAATCAACTTGATGCAAACATTCAGCGCCTCAATTATTCACTCGACATTGCCAACGCGGCAGGAATTAAAAAGCCCGTTTACAGTAATGGTCAGGCCGTTAAAGATGACCCCGATTTCTCTATTTCTCTCGGCGCAGACGGTATTGAACGCAAACTGGAAATTGAAAAAGCGGTTACTGACGTTGCGGAACTGAACGGTGAATTACGTAATCGTCAGTATCTTGTTGAGCAGCTAACAAAAGCAAATATCAACGATGTGAATTTTACGCCGTTTAAATATCAGTTAAGCCCGTCATTGCCAGTGAAAAAATACGGTCCGGGTAAGGCGATTATTGTGATCCTTTCTGCGATGATCGGCGGGATGGTGGCTTGTGGTGGCGTGCTGTTGCGCTATGCGATGGCATCCAGAAAACAGGATGCCGTGATGGAAGAGCACTTAGTTTAAATCTTGGCAGTTGAAGGTGCCGTTCGTCCGAGCGGCACCACGAGCGGCGTTCCGGCAACCGGATCGTCAATAATCATGCAGCGCAGACCATAAATGCGCTCAATCAGTTCAGCAGTGACAATCTCCTTCGGCGCTCCCTGAGCAACAATTTTCCCTTCCCGCAATGCAATCAAATGGCTGGCGTAACGACAGGCCTGATTAAGATCGTGCAGCACCGCCGCCAGGGTATAGCCTTTCTCGCGGTTCAGTTCGCTTAACAGTTCCAGTAGATCAATCTGATGACTGATATCCAGCCAGGTCGTGGGTTCGTCGAGCAGCATAATTGCCGTTTCCTGGGCCAGCACCATTGCTATCCACGCTCGCTGGCGTTGTCCGCCAGAAAGGGTATCCACGCTTTGATCTGCCAGATGAGTGATTCCCGTGGCCTGCATCGCTTTTGTGACTGCCTCTTCATCTTCTTTCCGCCAGCGGGTAAACAGCGGTTGATGCGGGTAACGTCCACGCGCCACCAGCTCCTGCACGGTGATATCGCCCGGCGTGGTAGCATTTTGCGCCAACAGACCAATCCGGCGTGCAACCTCTTTACTGGCGTAATGTTGAATGTGCTCACCATCCAGCCAGACATGCCCGTGAGCAGGCGTCATCAGGCGGCTTAAAGTACGCAGTAAAGTGGATTTACCGCAGCCATTTGGCCCGATAATTGCCGTGAAGTGACCATCAGGTATTTCTACAGTCAGATTCTCCGCAACGGTATATTTGCCATATCCGAGGGTTAACTGTTCGCCGCGCAAACGGGCTACTGATTCGGTCATTTTTTGCGAGACTCCTGAATTAACAAGACGATAAGGTAAATACCGCCGAGGCTGACGGTAACGACGCCAACCGGAAGTTGATACGGCATAAACAGTTGTTGGGCGCAGAGATCGGCCGCCAGCAGTAACAACGCCCCGCACAGCGCCGCCTGGGTCAGCCCCCAGCGAGCGGTGCCGCTAATGCGTCGGGCAATGTGCGGCGCGACTAAAGCAATAAAGGAAATCGGCCCGGCAAGCGCTGTTGCCGCAGCGGTAAGCACCACTGCAACCAGCATCATTAACAGACGCGAACGTTCGACGCTGACGCCCAGCGCACACGCGGTATCATCGCCCATTTCCAGCAAGCGCATCCGGCGTACCAGTAAGGCGGCGGCAATTAGCATCAATATAATGATGGGTGCGGAAGGCGAGGTTTTTGCCCACGTCAGGCCGTTGAGCGATCCGGCATTCCATAAACCCGCTGTTAGCGCCGTTTCTAAAGACGCTTTCAGCAACAGCCAGGTATTAAAGGCCACCAGCATGGCGCGAACGCCGATACCAATAATAATCAACCGAAAGGTGTCGATGCCGTTACGCCAGGCGAGCAGCCAGACCAGCAGCGAAGTGACAATGCCGCCCACCATTGCTGCCAGCGCGATAGCCGTCAGATCCTGACCAAACAGCACCATCGCCACCAGCACGCCGCTCCACGCCCCGGTGTTAAAGCCCATTACGTCAGGGCTACCGAGCGGGTTACGCATCAGCGACTGAAAAATCGCGCCGCTGACGCCCAGAGCCGCGCCAATTAACAGCGCCATCAGCACGCGTGGTAAACGCCATTCAGTGACCACCATCGTCATACTGCGCGGCGCATCGCCCATCAGCGCGGCGAATACCTGCGAGGTTTCCAGCGTGACGGTACCGCTGCGTAATCCCCAGATACCTGCAACCACACAGGCGGTAATTAGCAGCAAACAGGTGATGATTAATCGGCGAGAGACGTAAATCATGCGCCACCTCGCGTTTTACGTCGCACGAGGAAGATCAGCACCGGTGCGCCAATAAAGGCACTGACTACAGAAACGCGTAACTCGCCGGGCACAATCACCCGCCCGATGATATCGGCAAACAGCAGCAGGGCAGGGGTGGCAAGTAGCGTGACGGGCAGCGACCAGCGATGATCGGCACCTACCAGCCAGCGCGCCATATGCGGCATCATCAGGCCAATAAAGGCAATCGGGCCAACTACCGCCGTCGCACTACCACAAAGCACGGTAATCGCCAGCAGACCAATCAACTGTGTGCGCGCCACGCGGCTGCCCAGCGCCGTCGCGGTGTCACTGCCGAGGCTTAAACTGTTCAGCGCGCGGCTCAGTAATAGCGCGGTTGCTCCGGCGATCAGCACCGGGATCAGCACAACTTTTAAGGTATATAGATTGCGAATATCCAGCGAACCGGCTTGCCAGAAACGCAGTTGATCGTAGACGTCAGGATTAAGCAGGGCGATGCCGCTGGTCAGCCCTTCCAGCACCGCCGCCAGCGCCACGCCCGCCAGGGTTAAACGCACCGGACTTAACTGCCCGCCGCCCTGGCTGCCGGTAAAGGCAACAATCAACGAGGCCACCAGCGCCCCGGCGAAGGCCATCGCCAGTTGTTCCTGCGCGGATGAGTATCCAAACAGCGCCGCACCCAGCACAATGGCAAAGCTGGCTCCGGCGTTTACGCCAAGCAAGCCGGGGTCGGCAAGTGGGTTTCGGGTGAGGGTTTGCATCAACGCCCCGGCAAGGCCAAGCGCACCGCCGGCCAGTAAACCGGCAAGGGTGCGCGGCAGTCGTGCGTCGAGCACGATGGTGCAGTCGGCGCTCTGGCAGGTGCCGGAGAGGGCCTCCAGCACTACGGAAGCGGGGAGTGATTTTGCTCCAATGAGCAGGCTTAATGCCGTCGCGATAATCAGTAATAACAGCAATCCGGGCACGGCAATGGCGCGTGTCACGGCAACAGAACCAGACATACGAACTTCCATGATAATGAAATTAATTATCGTTATCGATCTTATTTGGATATGTTAGCATGTGCAGCCTAAGAATAGGTATTTAAAATATTTGATGGCAAGGCATTGTAATGAATAAACAATCCTGGCTGCTTAACCTCAGCCTGTTGAAAACGCACCCGGCGTTTCGCGCAGTATTCCTCGCTCGTTTTATCTCAATTGTTTCTCTGGGTTTGCTCGGCGTCGCGGTGCCGGTGCAGATCCAGATGATGACGCATTCTACCTGGCAGGTGGGGCTTTCGGTGACGCTGACCGGCGGCGCGATGTTTGTTGGCCTGATGGTCGGCGGTGTGCTGGCGGATCGCTATGAGCGTAAAAAAGTGATTTTGCTGGCGCGCGGCACCTGTGGCATTGGCTTCATTGGACTGTGCCTGAACGCGCTGCTGCCGGAGCCGTCATTGCTGGCAATCTATTTACTTGGTTTATGGGATGGTTTTTTCGCATCACTTGGCGTTACGGCGCTACTGGCGGCGACACCTGCACTGGTAGGGCGTGAAAACCTAATGCAGGCCGGGGCGATCACCATGTTGACTGTGCGTCTGGGATCGGTGATTTCGCCCATGATTGGCGGTTTACTGCTGGCGACCGGAGGCGTAGCCTGGAACTACGGGCTGGCGGCGGCGGGCACGTTTATTACCTTGCTACCGTTGTTAAGCCTTCCGGCGTTGCCACCACCGCCGCAGCCGCGTGAGCATCCGTTGAAATCATTACTGGCAGGATTTCGTTTTCTACTCGCCAGCCCGCTGGTGGGAGGGATTGCGTTGCTGGGTGGTTTATTGACGATGGCGAGCGCGGTGCGGGTCCTGTATCCGGCGCTGGCTGACAACTGGCAGATGTCGGCGGCACAGATTGGTTTTCTCTATGCGGCGATTCCGCTCGGCGCGGCTATTGGCGCGTTAACCAGCGGGAAGCTGGCACATAGTGCGCGACCAGGGTTATTGATGCTGCTCTCCACGCTGGGATCGTTCCTTGCCATTGGTCTGTTTGGCCTGATGCCGATGTGGATTTTAGGCGTGGTTTGCCTGGCGCTGTTCGGTTGGTTGAGCGCGGTTAGTTCGTTGCTGCAATATACAATGCTGCAAACGCAAACCCCGGAAGCGATGTTAGGGCGGATTAACGGTTTGTGGACGGCGCAAAACGTGACGGGCGATGCCATAGGCGCAGCGCTGCTGGGCGGTTTGGGCGCGATGATGACACCGGTTGCTTCCGCAAGCGCGAGCGGTTTTGGTTTGTTGATTATCGGCGTGTTGTTATTGCTGGTGCTGGTGGAGTTGCGACGTTTTCGCCAGACGCCGCCGCAGATGACAGCGTCCGACAGTTAATGCTTAAAACAGCGCCTTAAGTCGTTCCAGCACTTGCATGGCGCTGTAGTAATCCAGGCGGAACGTCTCGGTTCCCAGCGCATAAACCTGCTTGTTTTGTACTGCAGGCAGGTGCGCGAGCAGTGGATTGGCATAAAT
>OJKQ01001009.1_pt1 | contig 14676 bp, 17 predicted proteins | sample 1596641 | NCBI WGS metagenome assembly OJKQ01 (sample SAMEA4350167, study PRJEB24818) | metagenome | biome: human; feature: gut; material: faeces | place: Denmark | collected 2013-09 | reverse complement strand
CGGATGGAATTCGCACCAGCAAAACGGTAAATGGGACGACAACCAAGTATCATGTCATGAACGGTACCCTGCTGGGCCAAACCAAGGGCAGTGACACTATCGTTTTCCTGTACGATGAAAAGGGTAACAAATACGGTTTTGACTATAACGGGACAAAGTATTACTATATCTTTAACGTACAGGGCGACGTCATCGGTATCCTGAATCAGTCCGGCAGTCAAATTGTTTCTTACCAATACGATCCTTGGGGTAAGGTTTTATCTGTATCTGGCAGTGAAGCTTCCACCATCGGCCAGATCAATCCTATCCGCTACCGCGGCTACTATTATGATACCGAAACCGGATTCTATTATCTACAGTCCAGGTATTATGATCCGACGGTCAGAAGATTTCTGAATGTAGACAGTCAATTGGCAGGAACTGCCCAAGTGCAAGGCTATAACCTGTTTGCCTATTGCTTGAATAACCCTATTATGATGATTGACAAAACCGGAAACTGGCCGAAATGGGTTGACGGTGTTCTCACAACACTCAGTGGCATTGGGCAAGTGATTGCTGGTTTCGCTGTAGGTGTTGGAACCAGTTGGTCAGGAGTTGGCGTTGTGGGCGGTGGGTTCATGATCGCTAATGGTGGTGCGGCCATCTGGTCCGGGATATCACAGATTGTAAATGATGTATCTGGTTCTAATTACCATGAAGAGAATTATATTAGAACAGGAGCGCGGGCCGTGGGCAACGCTATAGCAGGAACTCAGGGGGAAAAGGTTGGCGCAACTATTTATGATGCGGCTAACTTTGCGTCAACAGCATATTCGATTATTGGAGGAGGTGCAACCGGATTATCTCAGACAGTAAAATCAATAGGAAAAACGACTGCTATTACTAAACAAACTTTTTCCATGCTTCCCAGAAATCCCTTTATGGATAAATATGCTGTAGATATCGGTATGGCCACCACCAAATATATCAGCCTGCCTAAGCCTTGGTTCCGTGCTGTCAATGGCGTTGGAGCAATTATAGACGCTACCACAACAGGAAAAAACATTTGCGAAGGGCTTATTAATATTTTTGGAGAAGAGGAAGAATAATGCATAACAAAAAAACTATTAATAAAAACTTTTGGATCCCTATGATTATACTGATAGTTTCTATGATAATTAGTGTTGCCATCCGTCAGATTTCTGTGGTTATAGCACTTTTTACTTTTCTTTTTTTAATATTACCAATATGCATGAGTTTCCGCCGCAAGTATATAAACTGGGGGCTGACATTTGTTAAAGGGATAGGTTTAGGAATAATTTATTGTATGGTTCTTTATGTGGTTCTAAAAATTTCGAACTATAACGAGGTGTTAAAAGCTATTATTTTATGGCCAATGGAGTAAACATTGTCTAAAAAGATTTATCTCTGGCTACAGTTTCTCATGGCAGTGACAGTATCAGCTATACTTACGACCCAGATGGAATCCGCACCAGCAAAACGGTAAATGGGACGACAACCAAGTATCATGTGATGAACGGCACCCTGCTGGGCCAAACCAAGGGCAGTGACACTATCGTTTTCCTGTACGATGAAAAGGCGAACAGATATGGGTTTGACTATAACGGGACAAAGTATTACTATATCTTTAATGTACAGGGCGATGTAATCGGCATTTTAAATCAGGCTGGACAGAAGATAGTTTCCTATACTTACGATCCTTGGGGTAAGGTGCTGTCAGTCGATGGCTCCGAAGCTTCCACCATCGGCCAGTTGAACCCCATTAGGTACCGGGGTTACTATTATGATACCGAAACCGGCTTCTATTATCTACAGTCAAGGTATTATGATCCAATTACAAGAAGATTCTTGAATGCGGATGGGATGATTGGAGCGAATCAAGATATTTTAAGCTATAACCTCTTTGCTTATTGCAGTAATGATCCTGTAAATTACTGTGATCCCACAGGCTGCTATCTCACTCCTTATGATCGACTTCGTGTTTTGCTGGCTTCTGGTAAAGCCTGGTATGATGCTCAAGGTAAACTTCATGTATCGTATAGTTCATACAGAGTAAAGAAAAAGTCTTCACGGTCTATGTCTGACAAAGGCGTGACTTTTGTTGCTGATTACGAAACATTGGTACCTAGTCCTGAAGATGATGGTTATGGGAATTTAACAGTTGGTTATGGGCATGTGGTTCAACCTAATGAAAAGTTTGGGACACTAACAAAGCCAGAGGCTTTGGCGCTTTTAGCAAGTGATTTAAAAGTTTCAGAGGACATGGTAAATGGTTATTCGAGAGAATTAGGGGTTGTATGGGATCAGAACCAATTTGATGCTTTTGTAAGTCTAGCTTATAATTCCGGATATTATTTTGAGGGAGTTATGGATCAAATAGTAGATGGGGTTGATCCTCATACTGCATTTGGGACAATAATCTATGCTGGAAGTGAAAAAAGTTTAGGCCTATACCGTAGAAGGATGGATGAAGCAGATATGTTTGTATATGGGACATATCGTAGAACATATAGGGATTGGTAGGTGAAAGCAATGCGTAAGATTTTTATAATTCTAATAACTGTTATATTGCTAATTACATCGGGCTGTTCCACTCAACCCAGAAGTGAGAATGATGTGTCCCAAAAGCCAAAAGCAGAAGAATCAAATAATTTGGAGGATAATTCAAATATTATGTTATACGATTATGAAGAATCCTATAACATGTCTTCCACAGAATCTATCTTTCAAAAAAAGATGAGGGGTAACCTAATTGACAGGCACTATCATAATGAGTTTAGTCTTGCTACAACAACAGCGGAATTTTGTGAGTTACAAAAAAAATATATTGATATTTGGAAAAATGAATTAGATTTTGCTGTCGACAAATTTAACAACATATTAACACCAACAGATAAAGAAGATTTTTTTCAAATTCAAAAAGCTTGGGAATCTTCAACATTAGACCAAATTAATTTTGAAAGAGATTATATTAGTAATCAGGAAGAGTATAATATTAATTTGGGCACAAGTTTTCAGTATCTGAATCTATCTGAAATTCGAGAGTCATATCGGGAACGGACGTTTCAAATTAAATATTTGCTTTATCTATATGAACAAAGTAATACAAAAATATCCGAATCGGATTATCAATCTCTTGTTTTTTCAAGCGATTAACAAGCTGAAATCCCTTTACCTACCGTGATCTACGCCTTTACGTGGCAGTATGGGAGAAGATTGTCTTCGATTTCTCATAATGGTGACTCTATTTCCTATACCTATGATCCAGATGGAATTCGCACCAGCAAAACGGTAAATGGGACGACAACCAAGTTCCACATTATTAATGGGACGCTCTTAGGGCAGACCAGGGGTTCCGACAAGATCATCTTCCTGTACGATGAAAAGGCGAACAGATATGGGTTTGACTATAACGGGACAAAGTATTACTATATCTTTAATGTACAGGGCGATGTAATCGGCATTTTAAATCAGGCTGGACAGAAGATAGTTTCCTATACTTACGATCCTTGGGGTAAGGTGCCGTCAGTCGATGGCTCCGAAGCTTCCACCATCGGCCAGATCAATCCTATCCGCTACCGGGGTTACTATTATGATACCGAAACCGGGTTCTATTATCTACAGTCAAGGTATTATGATCCAATTACAAGAAGATTCTTGAATGCGGATGACCGTATTAATGGAACAACAGGGTTAATAGGTTTTAATATTTTCTCATATTGCAATAATAATCCTATTATTAATAGTGATCCGAGCGGTCATTCCATAATCGCTGCAATTCTTATAGCATGCTTAGTGGTTACTTTAGCTATAATTCCATCTTCCAGCGCCCAGCCAGATATATATTATTCCAATAGAAAACCAGGAAGGACACCTCCAAGCAAATGGCCGCCTTTACCCGAAAATTTAGGTGGAAAAAAGCCATCTTGGAATCCGGAAGGATATTGGGATGGTAAGTATGGTGGCAGATACACATGGGATAATAGATCTCATGGTGCTGGTGTAGACAGAGGTGATGGAGCGCAAGATGGACATTGGGATGACGAAACATCAAATAATCGTTGGGATCGCAATGGACAACCATTAGAAAGTATTACTCCATATACATCACCTAGTTTTCTGTTCCTGAAATTGATGCGAATGTGATTAACACTGTAGTTGTTGTAGGGACAGTGGTCATAGGAGTTGTATATCTTTTCTATACTGGTGACCCATCAATACTACAAAGATCTTTTTCATAAACAGGAGGTATTTATGAACTTTTCTTCATATCCATTAGAGCAATACATTAAGATTAACGAGAATGATATTGTATTTCCTAAAGAGATAGAGATATCGTTAGCAGTTTGTTCTGAAAGTTGTGGTAATATTGAATTCATAGTCGATGGTTCCTCTCAAGTTTGTCAACACTGTGGGAAACTGATGTTTCGAGTAGCTTCAAAGACATATGTAATAAAACAAAACGAAAATTCTTAACCATTTATTTTAGCGAGTACCTAAATTATTATCTGTGAGCAAATAAAAGACACTCTTACAGTTGATAAGAAGTCTCTCTGTTCAATAAAAAATGTAACAACTACTGGCAAATTGAATTTTCATATGGTTGTATTCAAGGCATCAATTTGGCCTTGAATACAAGTTCTGAACGGACCAGCATGGAGTCCAGCGGAACGGTAACGGGCTACCTACGGCTACACGGATACAGGCTGGAAAGACCTGCTGACCAGCTTTAACAGCCAGGCCATCACCTACGATGAGATCGGCAACCCCCTCGCCTACCGCGATGGTTTCACCTTTACCTGGCAGCACGGGAGAAGATTGTCTTCGATATCTCATAATGGTGATTCTATTTCGTATACCTACGACCCCGATGGACTCCGCACCAGCAAAACGGTAAATGGGACGACAACCAAGTATCATGTGATGAACGGCACCCTGCTGGGCCAAACCAAGGGCAGCGATACCATCGTTTTCCTATACGATGAAAAGGGTAACAAATACGGGTTTGACTATAACGGGACAAAGTATTATTATATCTTTAACGTACAGGGCGACGTCATCGGTATCCTGAATCAGTCCGGCAGTCAAATTGTTTCTTACCAATATGATCCTTGGGGTAAGGTTTTATCTGTATCTGGCAGTGAAGCTTCTACCATCGGCCAGATCAATCCTATCCGCTACCGGGGTTACTATTATGATACCGAAACCGGGTTCTATTATCTACAGTCCCGTTATTACGACCCGACTACTAGAAGGTTCCTAAACATAGACGATTATGTTGATCCCAATAAAGGAATAGATGGGCTGAATCTTTTCGTTTATAGTAAAAATAATCCGATTAATTTTGTGGATCCCAATGGACATGCATTCTTTTCTATTTTATTATTAAGTGCACTAGTAGTTGGAATGGCAGCATTTTTCACTTCCAGTAGTGCACAGGTAGAAAAGCCTACCATTGATCCTAGTAAACCACCACCTCCAGAAACGGGATATCAACCACCCAAACGAAATCCGAATCCTAGTAAAGTTCCTAATCCCAATGGCCCAGGACGAGGGTGGCCTAGTCGATCTGGTAGCGTTTGGGTTCCAGATAATTCAATGCATGGCGGTCCCGGCTGGACAGAACAATTTCCAGACGGATCACATGTCCATCATTATCCTAATGGTAATGTTCGAAAAATAGAGTCGCTTACAGTCCCCTCTTTTGATCCCGTTGTCGGAGTCGGAATGATGGTAATCGGAGTTGTTGTCATAGCAGCAGTCGTTTTAGACGATGCTACCGGAGTAGGTACTGCTGATAATTTTTTGATCATTCCTATAGGCGATTTTATCGTTAATGGGGCACAAAAAGTGTTTAGTTGATTAAGAAAGGAGACTTTTTTACGAAATATAATAAAGATCAATTAATCGATATTTTAATAGATTGGTATCTTTCAGATACCATCCAATTATTAGACAATGTTTTGACGGATAATTTGGTTGACCCTGGATATTCAGCTATAACGACTAGAAATAGGCTCATTTATTATATACAATATAAACAGCAAATTGATCCAGATTTTAGAGTAAGAACCGTGAATGAATTTCTAATAAATTCAGGATATGATAATAAAGACATCATCGCCTTTGAAAAAAGTTGTAAAGAAGAAGCGCATTATTATCATGGGATTCAAGAAACCTTAGATTAATTCTTTGCGATATTATGAGTTATCATCTATGGTTTATGATCATGTTTCCAGCCTGGATATAGTATAAAGCTTATCTGGGCTGGTATTCTTTTATGGCCGATGGAATAGCCTAAGGTAAACAAAATGACATTGGGATTGCTTTCTTCCTGTACACTTTCATAGAGCAGTCCAACATCAGCGATAAAACTGGCAACCCCCTCGCCTACCGAGACGGCTTTGCTTTCACCTGGCAGTATGGGAGAAGATTGTCTTCAATATCTCATAATGGTGACTCTATTTCCTATACTTATGATCCAGATGGAATTCGCACCAGCAAGACGGTAAATGGTACGACAACCAAGTATCATGTGATGAACGGCACCCTGCTGGGCCAAACTAAGGGCAGCGATACCATCGTTTTCCTATACGATGAAAAGGGTAACAAATACGGGTTTGACTATAACGGGACAAAGTATTACTATATCTTTAATGTACAGGGCGATGTAATCGGAATTTTAAACCAAGCGGGACAGAAGATAGTTTCCTATACTTACGATCCGTGGGGAAAAGTCTTGTCCGTAGACGGTTCCGAAGCTTCCACCATCGGCCAGATCAATCCTATCCGCTACCGCGGCTACTATTATGATACCGAAACCGGCTTCTATTATCTACAGTCAAGATATTACGATCCGACTACTAGAAGGTTCCTCAATGCAGATAAAATTATCGGCGAAAATCAAGATATTTTAAGTTTCAATTTATTCATTTATTGTAGCAATAATCCCATTAATTATTGTGATCCAACGGGCTGTGCTTTGACACCCGCCGAGCGTTTATTAGTTATGGCCGCCTCGGGTAAAATTTGGGTTGATGATAATGGAAAAGTACATACGAATAATAGTAGTTCTAAATTACGCTATGTAAATGAAACGGCTAATTATCAAGAATTACCTCCTGTTACTGTTGGCCCTGTATCCTATACTGCTGGTAATGTCCAAGGAATTAGTATGACACTTGGAAACTCCTCTAGCCCTAATTTTATAAAAACTACAGAAAGTTCAATCAAGCCGCTAAAAATAACAATAGGTTCTAGTCATAAGTTTAATTCGATGGCTTTAGACGTTTTCATCGATAGCTCTTTTCAATCAAATGGATTTACTATTACTCATCAAATCGATGAAAAAACCATTGAAGGTTTTACTTATGTTGTTAATAGTGATTTTCAGGTTGAGCAAATTGTTTTTGTAAAGTCTTCTCCCAATAATTATATATTTGATATGACATATCAAAAAGTTACTATTGATGAAAAACCTTTGCTTCTTTCGATTGCCGCTGTCGGGAGTTATTACGCTTTAGGTCCTGCGGCACTTCCAATAATTGATTACGGCTTAAAGAAAGCGTTCGGAAATTGATTTATTTAAGGAGATGACATAGTGTTTACAACGCTTCGTAACATTATAGGAATCATTTTTCCTGTTGTTGCTATTATAGTTTCTCTCGCGGTGATCCTACGAAAAAGAAAGGAGAATTTACCAAAACAGTTTTTACTTTCAGGAATTATTATAGCAGTTAGTTCCTACATCATATATATGCTAGTTTTTCTGATTCCTTTGGAATATTATCTTTTACCTTTGGATTCCCCTGAAGAAGTTATAGAATATACTTATGGGAATTGTGAAATATTGGAAACTATTGAAGACGAAAATGCAGCTTTTGTAGTTTTTAAGACAAACAGCATTCAATATGCCAGCATAAAAAAAGATAATGGGAAATGGCGTGTGCAGTGTCCTGTTTATTTACCAAAAGCTCAAAACGCTATTGTTCATACTGAAGAAGGGGGATTGTTTCTAAATCAAATATTAAGCCAAGATAATACAAAGAAATTTATCGCAATCGAAGATTCTGCCTTTCTTCATGACCTAATCGTAAAAAATATTTCTGATAATATAAATTCTACGTTTTCAAAACTGTATATCCCACCAGACTTAAATACATCTGAAACAATCATCTATTATACCGTGATAGATACAGATACTTCAGACTATCAATTAACAATCAACGAGAAAACCATTAAACTTTAACTGCAAAACTTTTCTTCAATACGATGCTTTGTTTTAGTGGTATCTTTCGACTTTGTTAGGATTTCCGACTTTTTCTCTCTGACTACGTTTAGGCTAAATGACATCCTATGCTTATGACGCATGGTGTGATGCTCAAGGTAAGCTTTATATACCTTATTTTCTTATAGATTTTTCATTAATTCAATCCGCTAATATGATTTTTCCTGCGTTAAGGAGGAAGAAAAAGACACAAAAGAGAAACCAGCCCCTATCCTATTGGATTGAGGGCTGGTTTTATCTTACGATTGAGTTTTTTAATATTTATTACGGCTTTTTAAATTTATTAGCAATTTTAAATTCACTGATGGTTTTGTTTAAAGAATCAATTTGTCCCGGAGTTAAAGTTTTAATATCCTCAACCATTTTACGGAGCACCTCTGGATTTTGGTTATCTGAGGCGAAGAACTCTTCCGGTGTAATTTCCAAGTATCTGCAAATATATAGAAAGCCTTCCATAGAAGGAAGATTTTGCTTATTTTCGATCTGCGTGATATATCCTTCATTTTGTCCTATCGATAAGCTCATCTTCCGGGCCGAGATATTCTTCTGTGAGCGGAGCTGCTGTACTCTGGCAGCAATAAAGTCTTCATAATTATTGAAGGCTGTCAAACACCATCACCTCACTATAGTCTATTATAAGGGATGACTGTTCGAAAAATATGCGTTTAAAAACATGAAATTAATTGATATGGACGTTTAAAAAGTCTATTATGGTTTTATAAAAAGAGTAGTTTCATTGTATACTATTCTGATTAAGCGCTTTGAATGCCTTGGCAATTTTTAGAATTGTATCAAGCTGGTCGCTAGATAAGTCTTTTAAATCGGCGTATATCTCTTTTGATTTAATCGGATTGGTACTATCCGCAAAGAATTCTTCAGGGGTGATATTGAAATATTCGCAAATATACAGCAGACCTTGGATCGACGGAAGATTCTGCCTGTTTTCAATTTGAGTAATGTAGCCCTTGTGCTGCCCGATTGCGAGACTCATTTCACGTGCGGTAACGTTCTTTTGATTTCGGAGCTGATAAATCCGATTAGCAATGAAATTTTCGTAATTTTTAAAATCGTACAACAACAACTCCCCCTTTATTTCAGTATATGATATAGGTATGTCTCGAAAGGACGTTTTAAAAAGCTTTTTATAAAACAAAATCCTTTAAAAAGATAAGGGGGTATTATTTGAAATCTAGAAATATTGATAAGCTACACGCACAAATTGCCACGAGTGTTAAACAAAGAATAAGAATTTTACGCGAAAATAACAATTATTCACAAAGAGAGATAGCAGAATACTTGGGAATAGACCGTTCTACTTATGCTTGCTACGAATTGGGAAAAACAAGTCCTTCAGTGGAGGTTTTGGTGGCCTTGAGTGAGTTATATCTGGTTTCATGTGAATTTCTTTTAGGGATTAAACCGAACGAAAAGTGTAATTCTATAGAAAAACGAATTCTCCATGTAATTAATACTTTATGAGAATATTGAAAAAGCGCCTTCAGAAAAACCTCAATCTGACTAAAGGCGCTTTTTTGTACGCAATTAACTTTTCCGCCAGCTCAATAAACTAGCATTTTTGCTAATACACCTCACTCCTTTTTTAAAATAGTAGTTAATCATATTAGAAGGGATTCCTGTATCCACAGAGATTTCTTGGTTCGTCATTTTTGTATGGCCGAACAGACCAAATTTTCGTTCTATAACTTTTTTTTCATTCTTAGGCAAACTAAAAACTGCCTTTTCCAGAATTTCTTTTAGCATCCGTTTTTCTACCAGAACCTCTACGTAAGTTTGGTTATCTTTAAGTAAGTTACTTTCAATTAAATAGTCTAACGATATTGGTTGTGAAATATGTTTGATTCTTATTAAATTGCGTGCAGAAGTTTCTTTTAAATTCATTACTTTTGCGAGTTCTCGTGCAGAAGGTTCTGGTATTCCGGACCTTTTCAATTTTAAGATTGATTCATCGAGACTTTTAACTTTCCGGGAATAGTAACGATTTGTTCCCTCTATATATTTCGATATAAAATCGTTGATTTCTTGTACAATGAAGTAATAGAAATATGTAGTGGGTTTACTAAAGTGAGGGTCATAATTTTCTAATGCTTTTAACAAACCACATATCCCGCATTGAAATAAGTCTTCCCAATGTTTTCTGTAACTATAAAACTTTTCCTTTATAATATAAGAGACAAATTTGCTATAATCTTCAATAACAGCTTTTTTAGCTTCGGATTTCAAAATCTCATTATCAGAGTGATAATCGTTCATGATCTGAAAAATATCATGTTTACTCATAACGTACTCACCCCAATTTGTATCATTCAACCAATTGCTTTTTTCCTTGTAAAGTGTTATCTTAAATATGGAATATGTGAATAAATTTCACGCATGTGTGTAAAAGTTTTTTTAATGAGGTTTAATGAGCTTGTCCAAAGTTACAAAACGCACTTTGGACAAGCTCTGCTAACTGTTGTTAATAAATGCTATAGAAACGTGCTGCTTTCAATAGCAAGGCTCTGATATGCTTTACCAAGAACCATAAAAAGCGATGCTGTTGTAGCCAGAACCAACGGAGATTCCGGTATCGACGAATACATAACCGCCAGGCACATCAATCCAATTTCCATTTGACTGTCTCACATAGTTAATTAATTTCCAATCGGAGTGGGTGTCCCCAACTGTGGCCTCATTAGTTGCAACCAGACTACCAGCGGGAATTGTTGTCCAAAAACTTGCATTGGCTGTATAGGCGTTTTTAGTCTGCCTCATATAAAAGGTCTTATAAGTTACTCCTTTAATGACTGCCGTACCATAAGGATATGATGTACAACGAGACTCAAATTTGGGGCCGCATGGATACTTATTTGTGTTGATGGAAGCATTAATATAGGAGCCGGTAGGTCCTAAAAAATCGATACTGATGAGGCCGCTGTCACCGCTACGGCGGACAAATGCTTCACGATTCATGATGTCGCCTACGTGAGCATAATTTTTGAACATATCATAGACTGGATAAACAGAACCGCTTTTATTAATACACAATTCTGACATAAAAATCCTCCCTTTAATTTTTATAAAATATGAGTTTAAATAATAATTTGCTCTGCTTCTTTAGTTCATTGGAATCCTCTCCTGTCTTTATTAAGTGTTTAATATATGAAGAAAAATCCTTCAAGGCTGCCTCCTCGTATCTATTAGGGATTATCAACTGATGATAAAGGAGATATTTGAAAGGAGTCCTCGTAGATGAAAAAGATGTTAATTTTCCTATCCAGTTTATTTCTGATGTTTTCCTTTGTTGCCTGTAATAATCATCATAACCTTCCTGCGTTAGAAGAATGTCCATATGAGATGAAAGGCCCCCTAACCATTCAAGATCCTTTCGTGGACAGTACTACCTATACAGTTACAGTGCCCAAAGAGTACACTGCCGGGTGTATTGGAAGTCATACCCTTCATGCTAAATCACCTGATTATGTGGATGATAGCGATGCTTTTACTAATCTGCTTCAGGTGATCGATTACAGCATTTACGGCCTGTACCCAGTGGATACAAAAGTTTTATTTTCGTCAGAATATGAGGAATATTTAGACGCTTTTAAAGAGGACTACGCTCGAAGGGGAACTCCTGCTTTTGACTTCAGCTATGAATTGTTGCAGGGCAGCCATGGCCGTATGGCACAGGTAAAATTCTCTTATATTTCTTCTGGAAAACAATACACTTCTGTATATTGCTATCGTGAGGATATTCCCTTTTTGGCCTATGGCGAAATTAATGACGAAAATCCGCTTTCTTCCGGTCAGTATGTTCCTTGGGTGATAGACTCCTTTGAAATAAACGAATAGGATATGAAGAGATAATAAAGAGGTAGTTTCTTAGAGGATTTTTCATTCGAGGGAAACTGTCAAAATTGGCAAAATTAAGAGTAGGTCTGAATGTTAAATAAAGCTCTTACTTCTTCAGAAACTTCAATTACATAAGAAATGAGTTCCGTAAAGTCAAATCTTTCTACAACATCCCAACTGGATTTTTTTGTCACCACGATTTCAAATTTTTCACCGGGATACAAAGTAAAGTATTCATACATACGGCCGTCTTTTCCAAAGAAAAGCTCCGTGACATAGGCGCTGTTCCTCCGATTCGGATTGAGAGTAACGGCTATATCATAGTCATAGTCATCGCTGGCTGTAACCCCTTTAAACAGCTCATATTGCTCTTTTGCAAAAGTGTTCATCGTGTTAAGCCAGGTTAAATCATTATATCTGATTGATTTAAATAGCTGCGGATGATTATAGTTCCAGCTGCTGAACAAAGATCGATACTCTGTATTTCCACAATGAATAATTACTTTTTTGTTAGGTTGACCGGGAACTCTATAATATGAGATACGGATTTGAGTACCACTGAAGCTATCAACAAGACTTAATACACCGCCGATAAGAAGACCAAGTATGGACCCAAGAGGAATATTAATACGTCCGGCGCCAGGGAAGGGATTATCTTTCCAATCGTTCATAAGAGATAATCCTGCCAAAAATTTTACTCCATCAAAGTTTATTTGGCCGAGGTCAGTTGGTTTCATTTCGTCGGAATTTTCTTCGTACTCATAAGGAGGCTGGATAACCGTCTCAGAATTTTCCTCCACATAAATTGGATAAATTTCGCCAGTGACGGGATTTCTGACTGCTCCGTATTGAAAGGGAGAATCCTGCAATGGTGTAAATCCTATATATCTGCCAGAGGTTACATTTTTATCAATGCCAAAATCTCCGCCCGAATAATATAAGCGGTATTCTTTAACTTGATCAAAGGCCAGTCTTCTGGGAGAGAGAATCCAAGATTACCACTATATCCGGTGGAAAGATCACTGACAAAGTTGCTGGAGGATAAACCAGCATTGCGGACAAGAGTACAGGTGTTTCGAGCACCGTAAATGCCGATTGAATATGGCATAAAATTGGCGGCTGCATAGTCATTGATCCCCTGAAAATAGGGAATGATCATCTCTTTAACTTCAAATTCATAGAAGTCATAATCAACGGCAAAATAAATGTACTCTCCTATCGGAATTTTTAGATTGAGAGCAGCGGCAGTAGCCTTTCGTGCATCAATTACACCTTGCTCATAACTATAATAGTAATAAAGATCCTCTTGCTCAGGATTGGCCAAATACCATTCTTTAGCATCCTGATAAATGGCAAAGACTTTCAAGCCTGCCTCTTTTAGAGTGTTAAGTTCTTGCTCGTCGAGGGCTTTTGAGACGGGAACATAATTTGCATCGTAAATAGTTCCGGTCAAATAACGGCCTACAATACTATACTCATCATTGATAATGGCCTGTGCTTTTGCTGGAGTGTCAATTTTTTCGGCACAGTCACAGGCGAGACCGTCTCTGTCGGGGTTTCCAGTGCTTACAAGGAGAGACATCCATTCGTTTTTGCCGATTAGGTCGCGCTCCGGCAGACCAACATCCTGTTGAAAGACGTGAAGCGCGGCTTTGGTTTCTTCATTAAATTCACCATTGAAATCACCGGGATCGTATTTGCTGTAGTCGGGGGATAGGGCATCGTATTCTCCATGTCCATAGCAATAAAGTGCGTATTGAATGATCTTAATGCAATTAGAGATAGTTGTGGCAGAATAATAGTCGCCATAGTATGAGGTTGCTTCATTGTCGTATGGAATAATCGGCAGGCAGTTTGTGGTGGTTGGACCGAAATTACCATTAGCGACATCGGTAGGTAGCTGTTCTTCTGCCTGAAGGGCATATATTAATGCTTCTGCGGTAAATCTTGAGAAAATTCCATCGCAAGGTCCAATTCCGATATAGTCTAAATAGTTATAGTTTAGACTTTGTTGAATACTGCGGATTCTGCTATCACCTCTTGCGACTTTCACGTAGTATTCAGGCGAAAATATGGCCTGTTCGACAAGAGGGCTTGCAAAATATACTGTTTTGTCATCCAGCCCCGCTTCGTATTGTAGGGTAATAACTGCATCTCGTGTTTGTACGCCAAAATAGCCGTCGTCATCATACACGACGACTACGGAAAATATGTACGGCCATTCGTTGGATGACACAAAGAAAAGTGCTATGGCTCGCTTCAATCGTAGCGCCGGGTAAGGAATATTGGGCATAGTAAGGAGGAGACAGAATATGAGTGAATCTTGACAATAGCGGTCAAATTCTTGAAAATGACGGCTGGGAATAAAAAAGCAAGCCGTGTCAGAATGAATTATCATCCAACACGGCTTGCCAAATGCATAAATTATGAAAGGAGGAGGATTCACGGAGAATTGTAGGACGCAAATAAAATAAGGAAACCCGCAAAGCAAGCAGCTATGCGGGCCGAGTGGTTGCGGGGGTAGGATTTGAACCTACGGC